>OJZB01000209.1_pt1 | contig 6346 bp, 4 predicted proteins | sample 1601081 | NCBI WGS metagenome assembly OJZB01 (sample SAMN04436783, study PRJEB24849) | human gut metagenome | biome: human gut; feature: NICU; material: stool | host: Homo sapiens | place: USA: Saint Louis, MO | collected 2011-05-03 | reverse complement strand
TAATTTTACTTTTTCAACTAAGTTTCCACCAGCTTTTTTAATAGTATCTTCTATTTCTTGCACTAATACTTCATCATTTACTAATAAAGCTATATCTCTTGTAACTGCTGGGAACTTTGGAAGTGGCTTATATTTCTTAGTTGTTTCAGCACTATTAAATAATAAATCTAAATCTAATTCAGCTAAATAGCAATTAACATCAACGCCATAGTTTTCTGAAACGTCAGGGTGAACTTCACCTAATACCCCTACTTTTGATTTGCCAATCATTAAAGCAGCAGTTTTACCTGGGTGATAGCTAGGATTTTCAGCTTCACGAGCAAATGTTACTTTATTTAGACCTAAAGCTTCAACAATATTTTCTACAACTCCCTTTAAATCTAAATAATCGCAGTTTCCATACATACCAATTGTTAATATATTCTTTTCAGTTGGAAGAACAGTTTCATCTTCATTTGGTATATATATCTTACCAACCTCAAATAATCTAGCATATTCATTATTTCTTGAATAGTTTCTTCCTAAAGATTCCATCATTGAATGAATAGTAGTTGTTCTCATTACAGAATAATCTTCGCCAAGTGGATTTTTAATCTTTACAACATTTCTTAGCTCACTATTTTCTGGTAAATTGATTTTATCAAAAACTTTAGGTGATACAAAAGAATAGCTTATAGATTGATTTAATCCACTTCCTATCATAGTATTTATAACTTCTTCAGTTAATATTTCATTTTTATATTTAGGCTCTCTTTCAGTAGATACTTTAAATATTGTAGTTGGAATCTTATCATATCCATATATTCTTGCAACTTCTTCAGCTATATCTTCTTTAATTGCTATATCAATTCTAAATGTTGGTATATTTATAACTAAATCATCATTTACAACTTCTGTTTTTAAATCTAAAGAATCAAGATATTTTTTCATATCTTCTTTTGCTATTTCTGTTCCTAAAAATTTATTTATCCAGTTAGAATCTACTGTAATATTTACTTCTTCTTTCTTTTGAGTATATACATCAATAGTTCCTTCCATTACTTCACCACATCCAAGCTCGCAGATTAAAGCACAAGCTCTATCTATTGCAAGACTTGCAAGATTTGGATCTATATCTTTTTCAAATCTTGATGAACTTTCAGTTCTTAAATTAAGCTTTTTAGAGTTAACTCTTATATTAGTTCCATCAAAGTTTGCACATTCAAAAATAACTTCAGTTGTATCTTCTTTAATTTCTGAATTTAATCCACCCATTATTCCTGCTAAAGCTATAGTTTTATCTCCATCCTTTATGCATAGGAAGCTAGAATCAAGATTTCTTTCAATTTCGTCTAAAGTTACAAAAGTTTCTCCATCTTTAGCTCTTTCTACAACTATTTTTCCACTTTGAATTTCCCTTGCATCAAAAGCATGCATTGGTTCTCCAAGTTCTAACATTACAAAATTAGTTATATCAACTATATTATTTATAGGTCTAACACCAGCTTCTAATAATCTTTCTTGCATCCAGCTTGGTGAAGGCATAACCTTAACATTTTTAACTCCTCTTGCCATGTATCTTCTACATAAAGAATCTTTAACTTCAACTTTTAAATTATCATTGATATTTTCAGAATTCTTTACTTCATAATTAAAACTTGGCATCTTATAAGATGTAGAAAGAGTCGCTGCAGTTTCTCTTGCCATACCAACAATACTTAAACAATCTGGTCTATTTGAAGTTATTTCAAAATCTAATATTGATTTGTTAAGTCCTAGGTATTTTTTAATATCCATTCCTAATGGTGCATCTTTAGGTAAAATCATTAACCCATGAACTGGTTCATCACCAGCTATTCCAAGTTCTTCTTCTGAACAGAACATACCATTAGATACTACCCCTCTAAGTTTACCCTTCTTAATTTCTGTTCCATCTGCTAAAGTTGATTTATGAAGAGCAACAGGTACTATATCTTCTTCCTTCATATTTGTTGCAGCTGTAACAATTTGAATTTTTTCATCAGCTCCTATATCAACTTGACAAATCTTTAATTTGTCAGCATCTGGATGTGTAGTTACTTCAACAATTTTTCCAGTAACTACATTTTTAATTACATCACCTTGAGTAATAACTTCTTCTACGGCTGAACCTGTTAATGTTAATCTATCTCCAAGCTCTTTTGCATCTATATTCACTTCAACATAATCTTTTAACCAATTAAATGGTACTTTCATCTCTTTTACCTCCTCTAATTAAAATTGATTTAAAAATCTCATATCACTTTCGTATAATAGTCTGATGTCATCTATTCCATATTTAAGCATAACCATTCTATCAACGCCAAATCCGAAGGCAAATCCGCTATAAACTTCTGGGTCTATACCACAATTTCTTAATACTTGTGGATGAACCATTCCACAACCTAAAAGTTCTATCCATCCACTTCCTTTACAAACTCTACATCCTTTTCCTTCACATACGAAGCAAGTTGCATCCATTTCTGCTGAAGGTTCTGTAAATGGGAAATGGTGAGGTCTAAACTTAGTTTTAACCTTATCTCCAAACATCTTCTTTGCAAAAAGCTCTAGAGTTCCTTTTAAATCTGCAAATGTAACTCCCTTATCAATAACTAATCCTTCCATTTGATAGAATATAGGTGAGTGAGTTGCATCAACTGCATCTGATCTATATACTTTACCTGGAGCTATCATTTTTATTGGTGGAGCTTGATTTTCCATAACTCTAATTTGAACTGGTGAAGTTTGTGTTCTTAATACTAAATTATCATTTATATAAAAAGTATCTTGTTCACTTCTTGCTGGGTGATCCTTTGGAATATTTAAAGCTTCAAAGTTGTAATGATCTAATTCTACTTCTGGACCTTCTTCTACTGTAAAACCCATTGATATAAAGATATTCTTCATACTTTCTAAAGTTAAATCTAAAGGATGTCTCTTACCAATTAAACTCTTATTTCCTGGCAGAGATATATCTATAACTTCTGATGCTAATTTAGCATTTTTTTCTTTTTCTTTTATTCCTCTTGATATTTCTTCAATCTTATCTTCAACTTCTTTTTTTACTACATTTACAAGCTTTCCTACTATTGGTCTTTCTTCTTGAGATAATGATCCCATTCCTCTTAATATAGTAGTTAGCTCTCCTTTTTTACCTAGATACTTAACTCTTATTTCTTCTAATTCTGAGCTAGTATTTACATTTGTTAATTCATTAAATGCATTTTCTTTAATAGACATTAACTTTTCTTGCATATTTGTTCCTCCTTTTTGATTAAAATAAAAAAACTTCGTCCCTAACAAAAGGGACGAAGTGCCGCGTTACCACCCTAATTGGTTATAAAATTTTATAATTTTATAACCCAACTCAAATTTAAATAACGGTTAAACCCGCTAGAAACTACTGTTAACTTCACTTCTAGGACTCCTGAGGGAACTTCAATATAAACTTCTTTAAAATAGCTTCCAGTCTTAGACTATTTCTCCCTGCAAAGTCCTTTATATCTACTTTCTCATTCATTGTCTTTTTATATTCAATTTATAATTTATTATACAAATAAACTTAATTAATTTCAATAGAAAGTTTCTATTTATTTCTATATTAGATTTTGTCTTACTTTCTCAAATAAAATTATGGATGTTGCTATTGCTACATTTAAAGATTCAGCTCCTCCTGGCATTGGAATTTTAACCTTTTTACTTGCAAGCTCAAAAAGCTCATTACTTATCCCATTACCTTCATTGCCTACAGCTAGCATTATTTTTCCCTTTAAATTTTCTTCAAAAAAGTTTTTAGATTCCTCAAGAGATGTTGTTACTAAGGCAACCCCATTATCTTTAAGTTTTTTAATAATACTAAAATCTTCATCATCATAAAAAATAGGAACATAAAATATAGAACCCATAGTAGATCTTATTGTTTTATCATTATAAATATCCACTGTTCCCTTTGTTAATATTATTCCATCAACTCCAGCTGCGTGGCCAGTTCTTATTATAGTTCCTAAATTACCCGGGTCTTGAACTTTATCACATACTAGGAAAAATCCACCGTCTAAATCAATAGTCATTTTTTTATTTTTGACTACTGCTATAACTCCTTGAGGATGTTCTGTAGAAGATATTTGTAGGAATAAACTACTTGAAAAAACATATATTTTATCATCATTAATAACTTCTTTTAAACTACTATTATATAATTTTTCCTCATTACCTTGAGATAAAATTATATATTCTATTTCCATATTAGCTTTTGCAGCTTCTTCTATTAATCTAAATCCTTCTAAAATGAACTTACCTTCTTTTTGCCTAAATCGTCTTTCTTTAAGTTTCTTTATAGACTTAAAAAAATTATTTTCTTTACTTTCTATATAAATCAAAATTTACACCTCGTTAATTTGATTTAGCTATCATGCCTTCTAATCTATTTAGGTCTTCAGCTGATCCTATAGCAGCAATTACATCATTATCTTCAATTATATCTTCTGCTGATGGTGATAAGTTAACTTCATCGCCTCTTTTAATTGCCATAACATTTATTCCATATTTGCTTCTAAGTCTCAATTCATTTAAAGTTTTTCCTGACCATTCATCTAAAACTTGAATTTCCATAACGCTGTAATCTTCTGAAAGTTCAATATAATCTAATATATTTGCGGAAACTAAATTATGAGCAACTCTTACTCCCATATCTTTTTCTGGTAGTACAACTCTATCTGCTCCAATTTTGTAAAGAACTTTTGCATGTAAATCGCTATGACCTTTAGCTATAATATATTTAACTCCAAGTTCTTTTACTAATAACGTAGCCATAATACTTGATTGAATATTATCCCCTATAGTAACTACTGCTACATCAAAATTTCTTATTCCTAATGCCCTTAAAGCATTTTCATCTGTTGCATCTAGCTGTACAGCATGTGTAACGCTATCAGCTATTTCTTGTACTATATCTTCATCTTTATCTATTGCTAATACATCATTTCCCAAAGAATATAAGGTTTTTGCTATTGAAGATCCAAATCTTCCAAGCCCTATAATTACAAATTGTTTATTAGCCAATTGAATTCATCTCCTAACCTATCAAAATTTTCCCTTCTGGATATTTATAACCAGATTTCTTGCGCTTTCTTGTTAATGCAAGCATTACAGTAAGAGGACCAACTCTTCCAAAATACATCATAAGCATAATTAAAACTTTACCTATAGAACTTAGATTAGGAGTAAGCCCTAATGTTATCCCTACAGTCCCAAATGCTGATGTCGTTTCATATAATAAATCTATAAAACTAACACCAACTTCAGTGTATGATAAAATCATTGTTGAAAATATTACTAAAGATACTCCTATAAATAATAAAGTAAATGACTTATATACGATTTCTTCCTTTTATTACACAAATAACAGTTAATACTAAGATACCAAAAGTTACTGTCTTTAAACCACCAGCAGTAGATCCTGGAGATCCTCCAATAAACATTAATATTATAGTTAAAAATTTACTTGCTAAGGTCATGCCACTAGTTGATATACTATTAAACCCTGCTGTTCTTGGAGTTACAGATGCAAAAAACGAATTTAATAATTTATCTTTAATATTCATATTTGCTATTGTGTCAACGTTATTATATTCAAATATTAACATTAAAATAGCTCCACCAAATACTAATATAGCTGTAGTTATTAGTACTAATTTAGAATGAAGGGATAACTTTTTCATCCCTTTAAATTCATATATCTCTAAAAGAACTGTAAATCCTAATCCACCAATTATTATTAATGCACTTATTACTAAAATCACTACGCTATTACTTGAATAACCGACTAGGCTTGTTCCAAACAAATCAAATCCTGCATTGCAAAAAGCTGAAATCGAATGAAAAATGCTATAAAATATTCCTCTACCAATACCATATTCAGGCACAAATTGTGTTGATAACAATAATGCTCCAAAAAATTGTACTGACATAGTAAAAATCAGAACATATTTAACCATTTTTACAAGGCCTTGAATAGAATATGTGTTCATTGCTTCTTGCATAACAAGTCTTTCTCTTAAAGTTATTTTCTTACCTAATATTAAGGATATAAGAACTCCAAAAGACATAAAACCAAGTCCACCAATTTCTATTAACGTTATAATAACTGTCTGACCAAAAACACTCCAATGTGTACTAGTATCTAATGTTATTAATCCAGTTACACATACTGCAGATGTAGATGTAAAAATAGCATCCAGAAAATTTGTTGGCTCACCAGTTCTTGATGAGATAGGTAGGGATAATATAATTGCACCTATTATAATCACTATCAAGAATCCTAATGCTAATATTTGAACTCCATTTAACC
>OJZB01000204.1_pt1 | contig 6600 bp, 5 predicted proteins | sample 1601081 | NCBI WGS metagenome assembly OJZB01 (sample SAMN04436783, study PRJEB24849) | human gut metagenome | biome: human gut; feature: NICU; material: stool | host: Homo sapiens | place: USA: Saint Louis, MO | collected 2011-05-03 | reverse complement strand
AAAAAGGTTTCATTAAACTTAAAATAAATAAAAGTAATATTATTATTTGCAAAAGTAACATAATATTTTTTCTTAGCTTTTCCCATGGAGTGTTTGCTCTAGTATTTTTATAAACTTCATTCCACAAAAGTGTTGAAGATATAACCTCTTCTTTATACTTTCTTTTTAATATATAAAGCATTATTAAAAGAGGAATTGTTATTAATAAAAATAAGGGCCATAAATTTGTGAATCCCATAACATAATCCTCCTAATACAATACTCTTTTCTTGCTAAACTCACCTAATATTATTTCTTCTATTTCCATAGATGAATTTACACTTATAAATTTACCACCATATTTTCTTGTAATATCCTCAATAGACTTTTTATAAGACTTTAAAGTATTTTTATACTCTTTTATCAAACTTGGAGTTAAACTCATTTTTACATTTTCACCTGTCTCACTATCTATAAAGGTAATTTCATTATTAAACTCTGGATCAATTTCTTCATTTGATAATATTTGAACTAGTATTATATCTTGCTTTTTAAAAGCTAAATACTTAAGAGCATCTTCTAAATCTTTTAATCCATCATTATTTAAAAAATCAGATACCACTACAGATACACCTCTAGGAGTTAATGGTCTCTTTTTTATACTGCTCGTAATATCTGTTTTACCATCAAATTCAATATTTTCTAACTCTTTTAATATCCTTTGAAAGGCTTTGTTTCCAGCTGCTGATTTTATACTTTGTATATCACCATTATCCATAGTACTTATATTTACTCTATCTAGATTATTTAAGGCAATATAGCTTAGAGCAGCAACAACTTTCAATGCTGTATCTTTTTTGTTTTCATTTCCATAATCCATTGATTTACTTTTATCAACAAAGAAATTAAAAACACCTTCTCTTTCTTCCATAAAAACCTTTATAAAAAACTTATCAAATCTACCATATGCATTCCAATCTATTCGCCTAAAATCATCACCTGGAGCATATTCTCTATAATCAGAAAACTCTACAGAAACTCCTTTTGCTTTTGACTTTCTTCCTCCTTGTGTTCCTGAGGAAAGCTTAAAATTTATATGCATATTTATTTTATTTAGCTTTTTAAAAAAGTCCTCATTAAATATCCTTTCACTCATTTTTTACACAACCTTTAAATCTTCTAGTATCTTATCTATAATACTTTCTTCTGTTAAACCTTCTGTTATAGCATCAAAATTTAGTATTATTCTGTGCCTTAAAACTGGATAAGCTAAAGCCTTAATATCCTCAAATGATACATTTAACCTACCTTCCATAACAGCTCTTACTTTTGCCCCGCTAATAATACCTTGTGCAGCTCTTGGACTTGCTCCTGCCTCTACATATCTCTTAACAAACTCTGAAGCTTCTGGAATTTCTGGATGAGTTGCTAATATAAGCTTTAATGCAAATTCCTTAACTGCTTCTGCAAGTTTTATTTCTCTAATTATTTCTCTTATCTTTAATATTTCATCGCCTTCAAGAACAGCATCAATTTGAACTTTATTATTAGTTAATGTTAAATCCATAATTTCTTTAAGCTCTTGAAGATTTGGAAAATCTACATTTAACTTAAATAAGAATCTATCTAATTGTGCTTCTGGAAGTGGATATGTTCCTTCTTGTTCTATTGGATTTTGAGTTGCAAGCACCATAAATGGTTTTGCCATTTCATAAGTTGTCTTACCAACTGTTACTGTTTTTTCTCCCATAGCTTCAAGTAAAGCAGATTGAGTTTTAGGAGTTGCTCTATTTATTTCATCTGCTAATAGTAAATTTGTAAATACAGGTCCTTTTTCAAATTTAAATAAAGTTTTATCATTTTCTTTAACTACTATATTTGTTCCAACTACATCTGCTGGCATCAAGTCTGGTGTAAACTGTATTCTAGAAAAACTTAAGTTTAATACCTTTCCAATTGTCTTTACTAATTGAGTTTTTCCCATTCCAGGCATACCTTCTAAAAGCACATTACCATCTGCAAAAATAGCAATTAAAACATTTCTGATTATATCCTTTTGTCCTATTATCCCTTTTGATATTTCTTCTTCGCATATTCTTATTTTCTCTGAAACTTCTATAATTTCTTTTTCGCTTATTTCCATCTTTCTCACCTCTTAGTTTAATCCTTCAAAATAATCTTTTATAAGATCCTTTAAACTCTCTGGAAGATTACTATTATTTGCACCTTCTAATGCACTGTTAGTATAATCTCCTATTACCTTATCGTAATTTATTTTATTTCCATCTAAATTAAATCCATTTTCAGTTTCTATAGTTTGGGAATTTCCCTCTTGATTTTTATTTCCAGTTAGATTTTCATCATTTCCTACTTCTCTTCCTGGAATATATATTTGTTCTCCTTTTTTATTATCTAAATCATTTTCTTTGCCTTCATCACTTCCCATATTCCAGCCAGTTCCACTTCCATTTCCGCTTCCGTTTCCGCTTCCACTACCTGATCCATTTCCTTCGCCTTGTCCTTCGCCCTCTCCTTCACCTTCTCCTTCACCTTCGCCTTCGCCTTGTCCTTCGACTTCTTTATCTCCAGGCTTCTTTCCACTACTATTATTTTGTGAATTTTGAATAGCCTCCTTTAAACTTTCTGCATCAAGCTTTCCATCTAAAACTGAATTTGAAGCTTCACTTAAGGCCTCTGAAAGATTTTCATCGCTTACACTATTAGCAGCATTTGCAAGAGCTTTTGATAAATTATTCAGCTCACTACTGCTCATATTTCCTAAAGATTTTTTTAAGTTTCCTAATGCCTTTTCTAATTTTTCTTTATCCTTAGACAATATTGCATCTGCAAGCTCTTTCCCTTCCTTCTTTTTCATGAGCTCATTAGTCAATTTATTTAAGTCTTTCTTTGCGCCTTCTTCTTTATCTTTATTAAACTCATCTAATAAATTCTTCTGAGTCTTTTCTATAGCAGATTTACTTTTATCATTCTTTGCTTCATTCTTTTTATCTTCTAGCTTCTTTTCCATTCTTTCTAAAGTTTTATTTACATCAAGCTTCTTTTCACTTTCCTTTAACTCCTTCTTTGCATCTTCTAATATCTTTTTTATAGCCTCTTTTTCTTCTTCAGTTAATTCTTCTGATTTTTCAACTAACTTCTTTTCTTCCTCGATTTTTTTAATAAATTCCTGTTGATATTTATTAAATTCTCTAATTGAATTAGCTTCTTTTTTAGCTGAAGTATCTATAAATGAAGTCATAAAACACATTATTATTAATCCTAAAACTATAAGTATTTGCTTTTTATCTACAGTTATTTTCAAATTATCTTTTATGCTAAAACTTTTAATAAATGATATAGTGTCCTTCTTTTGAGCAATTGAAATATTATCTTCTTCATTTATTAATTCTAAAGAAGTAGTAACTCTTTCATTTAATCCTTTTGAATCAACTATTAAAGCAACACTTTTTTTATCAGGTGATTTTATAAATCCATATATTATTATTGAAATTAATCCTAAAGCTAAAACACTAAGAGAAACTTCTTCTACATATGGAAATGTTATAAATAAAGATATTAATAATAAGCATAAGGTTGAGCATAGTAGGTATTTTAAACCTACTATGCTCAAGTTTATTATGAAGTTCGCCCTAATTCTTTTTGATGCCTTTTTTATAAAGGTTAATATTTCATTATTTAAAGAATTCATAGCTTTACTCCTTTACTTTTTTCTTTGTCTTAATCTTTACCTTCTTATTTCTTTTTCTATTTAGTGGATTTAACCTTCTAGCTGCTAAATATAAGAATATAAAAGTTAATATTACTTGAATTCCTATAGAAATATATTCAGCATATTTTGAAATTCCTATTTCTGTAAGCATATAAAGAAAATCATTTCCAAGTCCTACTTGATTTGAAAGCATGCTTCCAAAACCAACTGCTGGGCTTAAGTATACTATAGGTGATATTGTTGGAGGTGTAGTAATTGGGCCTCCACTTAACCTCAACATAGTAATCATCCAAATTACATAAGCTATAACTATAGTACCTACAAATATAAATAATACTATTGCATAGGTTAAAGCTGTTGCAACTTTTGATGTCTTAACATATGTTGAAACAAATACTCCTATTGCCCCAACAAATATTGTATTAATAATAAATGATAATATAAGCACTAATATATTACTTATTTTCACTCCACCAATTAAAGCACAAATTGCATATAAAGGTATTGTACATACTATTAACATTATTACCTTAAGTGATGATGCTAATAGCTTACCAATTATTATTTGAAATGGACTTAATCTAGTTGATAGCAGTATATCTAATGTTTGCTTTTCTCTTTCTGAACATATTGAAGTTGCTGTTAATGATGGTACTATAAACATTAAAAGTACAGCTTGAGCAACTGCCATGCCTATATAAAGTATTATTGAACCTTGCATATTCAATCCACTTGCATAAATCTCATTACTATAAGTATTGTAAAATAATAATGTTCCTGCTGATAAAATAGATATATAAATAAGCAACATAATTGTAAATCTAGGTGTTCTTACAGTTAATCTGCTCTCATTTCTTAAAACTGGATTCAATCTCATTTTAACTCCCCCCTCTAATTATCATCCTCTGTAATTTGTATAAATACATCTTCTAAATTCCCAACAGCCTTAGCAAAACCTATTACAGATACCTCTTGTGTAACTAAAGCTTTTAATATTTCCTTAGCTTCTTTATCGCCTCCTGCTACACTAGCTGTAACCTTGTTTCCATCTAATGAAATTTCCTTAACATCTGGTATTTGTTTTAGAACCTCTATTGCTTTTTCTGGATTTTCCATAACAGTTATATTGATAGGGGCTGTACCTGAAGCTCTAAGCATAACTTCTTCAACAGTTCCTTCACATACTATAGATCCATTTTTAATTATTCCAATCCTAGTACATATTTCTCCAAGTTCAGAAAGTATATGAGAAGAAACTATGATTGTCTTTCCCATTTCCTTAAGATTTTTTAATATTCCCTTCATTTCAAATCTTGCTCTTGGATCCATACCTGAAGCCGGCTCATCCAATATTAACAACTCTGGATTATGAACTAAGCACCTTGCTAAACATAACCTTTGTTTCATACCTCTTGATAACCCATCTACATTTGCATCCCATTTATCTTGTAGATTAACAAGTTCTAGTAAATCCATAGATAACTTTCTAGCTTCTTCACCAACAATACCATATATTGAAGCATAAAATTCTAAGTATTCTATAGCTCTTAAATTATCATAAACACCAAAGAAGTCTGGCATATATCCTATTTTGTCTTTTAATGCTTTATTATTTTTTATTGCATCTATTCCATCTACATAAACTTCACCACTATCTGGGGAAAGTAATCCAGAAACTATTTTCATTGTAGTACTTTTTCCTGCTCCGTTTGGTCCTATAAATCCAAATATCTCGCCTTTTTCTATTTCTAAGTTTAGTCCATTTAATGCCTTAAACTTACCATAGGATTTTTCAAGGTTCTTTATAACTAACATTATTTTTCCCTCCCCTTAACAGTTATTCTTGGAATCATTGATTGCCCTTTCATCTCATCAACAGTTACCTTTATTTTCACAGTATTATTTTCAATATAGTTTTCAATATCCTTTATCTTTTCAAAACCTTGAGATAATGTTATCTTTTCATAATTACTAGTTTTATAATTATATATAAACTTCTCTCCATTTTCTCCACCATTATAACCATATCTATCAACACCAGATTTTACCATAACTTCTGTTACATCAATGTTATCATCAATTTTATAGTCAAATATAATATCACCTTGACCATATATATATCCACTATATTCATCTAAATGAACATTTGAAGATGAGTTAACTGAATCAACTTTATATGAGAAGAATCCATCAGGGAAGTTTAAAGTTCCATCTTTACTCTTAAAATCAATATCTACATCTTGGATTATTGCTGTTGTATCGAATTTTGATATAGACTTTTTACCAAAATCTATTCCGTATTCTATAGATAAATCAGTAATGGCAATAAGTTTTATTTCTTTATTTATATATAATTCATCAGAAACCGACGCTAATAAACTTGATGTTCTTAAAATATTTTTATACTCTTCAGTCTTTAACTTTTCTTTATCATTCCATCTTGCATCATAATATTTTTGATTCAAGGTATCTGAATAAGCTTGAAGCCCAGCTCCTCCAGATGTAGCTGCTCCTTCTATCGCCTTTTCCTCACCTTTAGGTAACTCTCCAAGGTCCCATACATTTTGTCCTGCAACTAAAATTAATTTATTTATATTTTTATCTAAATTGTTTTTTACAGCTCCATTTAAATTCCCATCAGATAAATTAAAGTTTGAATCAATCTTAGGAATAACTTGTTCCTTGCCTATAACTTCAAAAGTTTTCATATCTAATGCATCGCTATCAGCAAATGTAAAATAAGAATTATTTCCCTTATAGGTTGTTTTTACTCTTAATCTATCTTTTATTTCTTCTTCTGGATTACCATAATAGTGCGTATCTTGTGTAATATAGTTCATAGTTACATCTTCTGGCTTTTCTATAATTACATCTTCCTTATATTTTGTTCC
>OJZB01000201.1_pt1 | contig 6631 bp, 5 predicted proteins | sample 1601081 | NCBI WGS metagenome assembly OJZB01 (sample SAMN04436783, study PRJEB24849) | human gut metagenome | biome: human gut; feature: NICU; material: stool | host: Homo sapiens | place: USA: Saint Louis, MO | collected 2011-05-03 | reverse complement strand
ACCCACAAGATAAAAATAAAGAAATAAATAATTTGAAATTAATGGCTCAGGAAATTGCCTTAATTAATGATATTTTTAGTGAAGAAGATGTAGTAGATAGAATATACATAAATTTCTGTAATCCTTGGCCAAAGGAAAGACATAAAAAAAGAAGACTTACTCATACTAGACAGTTAGAAAACTACAAAAACTTCTTAGCAGAAGATGGAGAAATATACTTTAAGACAGATGATGATGAGTTATTTGATGAGTCTATAGAATATTTTAAAGAGTCAGGGTTTAATATTGACTACATTACATATGATCTACATAAAAGTGATTTTGTGGGTAATGTTAGAACAGAGCATGAAAATATGTTTAGTGAACAAGGAATAAAGATTAAGTTTTTAATTGCAAGTAGATAGAAAATAATAAAAAGTTAAGTAAAGGGACAGTAGTTAGTTTTGTGTAAAAACAAAACTAACTACTGTTTTTTTGTATGAACAGCTGGTGGTTTTGGAATAATATACTATATAAATTTAGGAGGAAAAATTATGACAAAGAATATTAATACCAAATTTGATTACAATGAGGAAGTAAAGAAATGTAAAACTATTGATGATGTTATGGGGAAAAATGGGCTTATTCAGAAGCTTGTTAAAGATGTTCTTGAAAATATATTAGAAGAAGAAATGGAAGAACATTTAGGTAGAAATAAATATGAAAGAAAAGAAACTCCAGATGAATTAAAAAAGAACTATAGAAATGGATATAGCACTAAAAACTTAAGAAGCTCCTTCGGTGACGTAGACTTAGACGTACCCCGTGATAGAAATGCCGAATTTGAGCCACAAATTATAAAAAAATACGAAACTGTATGTACGGAATTAGATAAAAAGATTATCTCTTTATATGCTAAGGGAATGTCAACATCCGATATTCAAGCTGAAATTGAAGATTTATATGGAATAACTATATCACCATCAATGGTATCTAAAATAACTGATAAAGTGCTTGCTAGCGCCGCCGAATGGCAAAATAGAATTTTAGATAAAATATATCCAATAGTCTATTTAGATGCTATGTATTTTAAAGTTAGAAGTAATGGAAAGATAGTTAATAAAGCAGTTTATATCTGCTTGGGTTACACTATGGAAGGATATAAGGATATATTAGGTATATGGGTTGATGAAGCTGAAGGCGCTAAGTTCTGGTTAGGTATTTGCAATGATTTAAAGAATAGAGGGGTAAAAGAAATTTTGATTGCTTGTATGGACGGATTAAAAGGACTTCCACAAGCTATAAAAACAGTGTTTCCATCAGTAAATATTCAAACTTGTATCGTTCATCAAATAAGGAATTCAATCAAATATATAGCTTCAAAAGATAAAAAGGAATTTATGAAGGATTTAAAAGAAGTTTATAAGGCCACAACAGAAGAACTTGCGTTAGCGCAGCTAGATAACTTAAAAGAAAAATGGGGAGCTAAATATGGAATAGTAATTGATTCTTGGTATAACAATTGGAGTAACCTTTCAACATTTTTTGAATTCTCTCCAAGTATAAGAAAAATGATCTATACTACAAATGTTTTAGAAGGCTTTAATAGACAAATACGTAAATTTACTAAAGTTAGAGTTATATTTCCGACCGATGAATCTTTAAATAAATGTGTTTACTTAGCAACAATGGAGATATTAGAAAAATGGACCCAACCTATACATAATTGGGGAGCTACGCTAGCGGAGCTTTCAATAGTATTTGAAGATCAATTAAAAGATGAATTAGCTTAGAAGCTTGTACTTTTTATAAATTATATGCATACTATTTGATTTTTTTGAAATACTAAAAAAGGTAATAAGAAACATTATTAGTATTTCTTAAATATAAAAAAATATTACTGGAAATGAAAATTTCCAGTAATATTAAAACAATAAAAATAATAATTACACAGAATTATCTATTCTCTCTAAGTAAAAAACCTCATTATGAGAGGCAGTGTAATTTAGATTTTAATTACACAACTTTTACTTAACTCTTTTTATTATAAAATTATTTAATTTCTTAGTTTACATATTAAATCAACAGTATTTAAAAATATATCAACTTCTTTTATTGAGTTATATAGTCCAAAGCTTGCTCTTACCATACCAGGCATTTTACAACTTGAATCTACTAAATGCCTACTTGCTTCTGAATTCGTTAGGCCTAATAATCTTTTTACATAAGGATGGGCACAAAAAGCACCTTGCCTTACAGCTATTGCTCTAAGATTTGCTAGTAATCTAGCTACCTCAGCATTATACATTCCATCTATATTAAAAACTACTATACCTAATCTATCCGATATATTTTCATTATCACCATAAGATATAACTCCATTAATACAGTTTAAACCATCTATTGTTCTTTTTAATAGTATTTTTTCGTTTTCTTCAATTGTATCAAATCCTATATTTTTTAATTCTTTCATTGCTTGAACTAATGCAATAGCACCAAAAAAATTAGGACTACCAGCCTCATCTTTTTCAGGTGGAGGTAATAGAACTTCCGAGTTATCTAACACAGCTTCTACAGTTCCTCCTCCTTTAAAATCGGGATATAGTCTTTCAAAGTCTTCTTTTAGTCCAACAATAGCACCACTTCCAAATGGAGCATACATTTTATGAGCAGAAAAAACTAAAAAATCTATTGAATCAGCATTTATATCAATTTTTTTATGAGCCACTATTTGAGCACCATCTACTATTAATTTGGCGTTATAACTATGAACAAGTTTAGAAATATAAGATAAATCATTCATATATCCAGTTACATTTGAAGCAGCAGTAATTGTAACATATTTAACTAATCCACTATATTTGTCTAGTAAGTATTGTAACTCATCTAGCTTTAGTCTGCCATTTTCATCTACTTCAATATATTTTAAATTACATTTTCCTCTCCAAGGGAGGTCATTAGAATGATGTTCCATTCTTGTAGTGATGATTATATCATTTTTATTTTCTATCAATATATTAGATAGTCGATTAATTCCCTCAGTAGTGTTATTTACAAATATAACAGTATATTTGTCTTTGGAAGCATTAAAAAAATCTAATATATAATCCCTGCAGTTACAATATTGTTTTGTTGAGTATTCTGACTTTTGTCCAAGACCACGGCCAATTGATCCATATAATTCACATGCTTCTGTAATTTTATTTATAACACTATTAAAAACTGGTGTTGTTGCAGCATTATCAAAATTTATTGGTATTATTTTATTATCATCTAATATAGGAACTCTTTTATTAAGACCTATAAATAAATCTCTTAAAGAATTATTTGTTGAATTACGCATAGCATTACCTCCCATATATTCTATTCACTTACTTGACGTAGTGTGCTATTAAAGTAAAAAGTAGAGGGTTCTAATGTGATATCAGGAAACATATATAAATATATAACATATAAATATAATGAAATATTTTTTGGAGGAAATATATGTATTATAATAATTTAAATAGACATCGAGAAGAGGATGAAGATGATGATTTAAAATTTATTCCTTTAAATATAAAAGAGCCTTTTTCAGAGAAAGATTCTAACTGGTTTCCAATTGTAAACATGAATTCACCAAATATAAATCATATGACTAATAATTTTATATTAGGATTTTCTAACTCAGCAGATGGTGAAATGTTAGATGAAAACTTTTTAAAAACAATAGATTATGTACCAAATGTTAATTATAGTTATACAGATGAAAATTACTTTAATACTTACGAAGCAGGTAATTTGTCAAGCAATATGCCAGGTAACATGTCAGGTAATATGCAAGGCAATATGCCAAGTAACATGACAGGTAATATTCCAGGGAATAACTATAATCAAGGCTTCTCTCAAGGCGGTGGATTTTTACCAAGTAATATGTTATTAAGTAATAGCAATATTAGCGGAATGGATAATCAAAGTAGTACTAGCTTTGGTAATAACTTTGATTTAGAATATCCATCAGAAACTCAATCAGAAGATTTATATTCATATAATAAGGAAAAAAACTGTAATGGTGCTACTTTAGGTAATGGTAATATGGAAAGTGGTGGTATTACAGGAAATATGAATACTGGAGCTACAGGAATGAATAATAACATGGGAAATATGAATACTGGAGCAGCAGGAATGAATAATAACATGGGAAATATGAATACTGGAGCTGCAGGAATGAACAATAACATGGGAAACATGAATACTGGAGCTACAGGAATGAACAATAACATGGAAAATATGAATACTGTAACTGAAGGAATGAATAACAACATGTGGGATATGAATACTGGAATAACAGGAATGAATAGTATGTGGAATATGAATACTGGAATAACAGGGATGAATAGTATGTGGAATATGGGTGGGGGATTTACAGGAATAAATGCTACTATGGAAAATATGAATGTTGGAATAACAGGAATGAATAATATGTGGAATACTAATACAGGAACAACAGGTAATGGTATTCAAAATGATAATATGAATAATATGTTTGAAGATGGTTATCAAGGCAGTTTAGATCAACAATATGTTCCATTTAGTAATTTTAGTAATTTCGATTTAAACCCAAATAATCAATTTATAGGAGAAACTAGTGGGAATAGCAATAATACATTTACAGGTGATATAAGTGGAGGAAATACTACTATATTTCCAAATAACATGGATATAAATTATAATGATTCTGAACCTAATTATATATTAACTAATATTCCTAATATGAATCCTTTAAATATGGGACCAAGCTATACAATACCTGAAGGTTTTGATATGAATAATACCAATAGCCAAACAGGAGCTTCAAAGACGGGAGCTTCAACGGCATTAAATCCTAAAGTTGATAACTCATATAATTCATTTGAGAAGTTAAATGATTATATGAAAACTTATGAAAAAAGTGGAGTTATAAGATCGGATAAAGAGATAGAAGATCCTCCTCATATGGAAATATTAAGAGAACTAGATTTAGGAAGCCAATATGATAGCATATATAGAGATGATAAGAGTAAAGAAATAGACAGTATTTTTAAGAAAATAGAAGAAAATCATGGAGCTATAATATCAACTTTAAAGGCTTATAGAATTCCATATCCAATAATAAGCCTATTAGTTAAAAAGATAATAAAAATAACTTTAGAGCATTCTAGTAAAGAGTGAGGTGAAAAATATGTTATTCCGTCAGAACCTACCTAACTTGCAAAGTAAAATAAGATTCTTACATGCAATTCCTTCATCACCTGCTGTAGACATTTATTTAGATGGGAGTTTATTTGTAAAAGATTCACCATTTTCTAATATATCATGCTATGAAAGTGTAGCACCAGGAACTCATGAACTTCAGTTATATATAACAGGAACCTATGATACCCCATTATTTACAAGAAATATAGATATTTTACCTGATACTAGTTTGACAGTTAATATAGTAACTAGCGGTGGTGGAATTAATATATTAGTCTTGAATGATGTTAATGTAAAAGGTAATATGACGCTCTCTTTTTTGAGATTTATTAATTTATCATCTAATGCTCCTTTAATGTCTTTATCATTGCCAAATAATATAGTTTTATTTGATAATGTCGAGTATTTGGAAACTACCGGATATTTACCTTTATCTCCAGGAATTTATAACTTAAAGGTTACTTTTTCAGCTATAGCTGGATTAGAAAAGTATATAAATGAAAGGAGATTACAAAATGGAAGGTATTACACCATATATATAATAGGTCTATTAAATAGGCAACCACAAATTGGATATATTATGGTTGAAGACGGAAGGGATTAAAAAATGACTGTATCTTTCAAGATACAGTCATTTTTTAATGAACATAAATATGGCTTAATGGAATTATACATATCCCTAAAAAGATTGAAAATAAATAAATCTTATGATATCCATATTGTCTTGACGCTGGTATAAGTTCAGCAAAAGAAATATAAAGCATTATTCCTGAAACCATAGCAAATATTATAGCAAGTATTATTTCATTTATATAAGGTCTTAAAAATAAGAAGGCTAATAAAGCACCAACTGGTTCAGCAAGGCCAGAAAAAAGAGTATATTTAAATGCTTGATATTTGCTTTTGGTAGAGTAATATATAGGCATAGCTACTGAAATACCTTCTGGAATGTTATGAAGAGCTATTGCTAAAGCTATAGATATTCCAAGTGTAGTATTTTCGTATCCAGACACAAAAGTAGCAATACCTTCTGGAAAGTTATGTATCATTAAAGCAATCATTGATACAAATCCAACTCTATAAAGTTTACCTGATGGTTCTGATGGATTAGCTTTAGGCTCATCTGGAATAAACTTATCTATTAATAATGCTACAAATGAACCCGATAGTAAAAATAAAATTGATAAAAGAACTCCATTTAATTTGCCATTATACTTGCTGAGTGTTTCTTCAGCAGAGACAAATAAATCAGTAAATGATACTGTTATCATTACACCTGCAGAAAAAGCCAGTGCAAATGTTATAAGTTTTTTATTTTGAGACTTAGAGAAAAACACAATAAAAGCCCCAATTACTGTAGATAGACCAGCCATTAAAGAAAGTAATAATGGAATAAAAGATTGATTGTTTAACATAAAAGTACCTCACAAAGTTATTA
>OJZB01000198.1_pt1 | contig 6669 bp, 7 predicted proteins | sample 1601081 | NCBI WGS metagenome assembly OJZB01 (sample SAMN04436783, study PRJEB24849) | human gut metagenome | biome: human gut; feature: NICU; material: stool | host: Homo sapiens | place: USA: Saint Louis, MO | collected 2011-05-03 | reverse complement strand
TTACATTTCATTTTATTCATCCTTTTTATTTTTAAATTAAAGTACATACTAATTATTAAAAATTTATTTTCTGTATCAGTTCAAAAAGATAGTAACCTTAATATATTATATTTTCCACAACATTTATTATAATGATATATTTGAATTTTTGATAGTGTGCCTTTTTCAAAAAACTGTGTCGTAAAATTCTTGTATATAAGCATACTATCACAGTAATTAAGGGTTTCTTTCTCCACACTTCACACAATTTTTTTAATACCCCTTTACTATCAATAGTTATCGAGTTTAACTACATACCTTTTGATATTGGTAAGCTTAATAAAACTTTTCAAACATACAAACAATTGAATATACCATTATTATTCAAAAGAATCCTTTCTAACGAACTATATACTATAATTAAAGTTTTACAAAAATTTGAAAGTCTAAATTTTACATATTTTATATATATATAGCGCACTTCATTATTATGCTATAATCTTATTTTAGGTTGGTTTCTATAGATAAACCAAATGCTTAAAATTAATTTTTTTAATAAGGAATATGGAGTTTTAAAATCACAAAATTACGAAAGAATTTCACTAGAATTATTGAACAAACATTACCATATAACTGAAAATGATTTTAAAAACAAAGATTATTGTTTGGATAAATTTAATAGTAAAGATACATTTATTGGCGATATAGCACATACAGAGAAAGAGTTAATTTCTTTAATTGAAGATAATATTAAAAATCCTAAAAATATGGAGCATCAAAATCTATCAAGCATATTCGATTATACAGATCATCATAATAACCAACGTGTCTATCACAGTATTTTAGATCTTATACAAGACAATACGTCTTCTTAAGTTCATACTTGTCTCAATTCCAAACATAAGTCTAGGACGATGAATTCATGAGAATTTGTCATCCTAGACTTTTAATACATATTGATGAGTCCTGCATCTCCCTTACAAATATTGCAAAATATTTAACATTACTTATGTCGTATTTATTGGTAAAATTGTTGTAATAAAAATACATAGAATTGATGGGATATTATGAAAGTTAAACTTTATACGTTGTTATTATTACTCATTTTTCTGATAGCATGCGCTCCAACATCGACTTCACAATCACCTCATCCTTTACGTACGTTGATTGTTTATTCTCCTTATCCATCACATTTAATTCGTCCGATTTTAAATGATTTTGAAAAGCGAGAACATGTGAAAGTTGAAATCAAACATGGCTCAACTCAAGTATTACTATCTAATATTCACAAAGAAGCACTTTCTAAACGTGGGGATGTCTTTGTGGGTGGCGTGTTATCAGAGATGATAGATCATCAAGAAGATTTTGTTCCTTACCATAATCGTTCTACACTGAAACAAATAGAGGATTATCGCTCTAACAACCCATTAGTCACGAGCTTTCTATTGATGCCAACAGTAATTGTAGTGAATACAGATTTACAAGGTGATATGACTATTCATGGATATAAAGACTTACTTCAGTCTTCACTAAAGTGGCGTGTCGTTTATTCTAATCCTCATTCTACGACGACAGGATACCAACATATGCGTGCGATGTATCATATGCGTCACCAAGTAAGCGATGTTCATCAATTTCAACACCATGCTGTACAGTTATCTAAAAGTTCTCAAGTGATTGAAAAGGTGGCTAAAGGTGCTTATTACGCTGGATTGAGTTATGAACAAGATGCTAGAACGTGGAAACAAAAAGGATACCCTATCTCAATCATTTACCCTACTGAGGGGACGATGTTAAATGTAGATGGTATTGCTTTAGTTAACAATGCACAACCTCATCCCAAACGTAAAAAGTTAGTACAATATTTAACAAGCCGTTCTGTACAACAACGTTTGGCAGAAGAATTTGATGCTAAATCAATACGTAAAGACGTGACTGAAACAAATCACTCATCTATTGAAAACTTGGATCATATTCCACTAATCCCACAATCACGTGTATCCAATATTCCACATCATCAATTTTTGGAGATGATTCAATGAAGACCTATAAGCCGTACCGACATCAATTAAGGCGTTCGCTATTTGCCTCAACGATTTTCCCAGTATTTATGGTGATGATTATTGGTTTAATAAGCTTTTATGCTATTTATATATGGGTCGAACATCGCACCATTCATCAGCATACCTATCAAACTCAAACCGAATTACAACGTATCGACAAACATTTTCATACGTTTGTTACGCAGCAACAAAAACAATGGCGTCATGTTGATTTATCACATCCAACTGATATCACAAAGATGAAACGCCAACTATTAAAACAAGTCCATCAACAACCTGCGATATTGTATTACGATTTAAAAGGTTCTTCACAATCTTTCACAAACAATTATGAACAATTAGACACAACAAAGATGTATTTAATATCAAAATATCGAATTGATTTTAAAGACGATACTTATATCCTTAAAATATATATGTCAAGCACACCACTACTTAAAAACATTAAGAAAAATAGTGGACAATCTGCACTCATTGTTGATTCATATGATACTGTTTTATATACAAATGACGACCGATTCTCTATCGGTCAAAAATATCAACCACCACAGTTTGGGTTTATAAACGAGTCTTTAAAACTCAATTCTCATCATGCGCATCTTATTATATATAAAGATATTCATGAAACCATTGAAGATGGAATTGCATTACTAGTTGTCATGGGTGTTGTTCTTATTCTGCTTGTTATTTTTGGATATATAAGCGCTGATAGAATGGCAAAGCGCCAATCTGAAGATATTGAAGCGATTGTCCGAAAAATTGATGATGCTAAAAATCGACATCTTGGTAGTTACGAACCGTTAAAAAAACATAGTGAGTTAGAGGAAATAAATAATTATATCTATGACTTGTTTGAATCAAATGAGCAATTAATACAATCTATTGAACAGACCGAAGTCGTTTACGTGATATACAATTAAAAGAAATTGAGCGACAATTTCAACCCCATTTCTTATTCAATACGATGCAAACGATACAATATTTAATTCCTCTTTCACCCAAAGTAGCACAAACAGTCATACAACAACTATCACAAATGCTACGTTATTCTCTACGCACAGCATCGCACACAGTCAAATTAGCAGAAGAATTAAGCTACATTGAGCAGTATGTTGCCATACAAAATATCCGCTTCGATGATATGATACAGCTTTACATCGATGCTACTGAGGGTGTACAACATCAAACAATTGGTAAGATGATGCTTCAACCACTCGTAGAAAATGCCATCAAGCATGGTCGTGATAGTGAACCTTTAAAGATAACAATTCGTATCAGACTTACGAAGCGCAAATTACATATTCTGGTTCATGATAATGGCATCGGTATGTCTCCATCACATTTAGAACACGTGCGCCAATCCCTTCATCACGATGTTTTTGATACGACACACCTAGGTTTAAATCATTTACATAATAGAGCCATGATTCAATATGGAACATATGCACGTCTGCACATTTTCTCAAGAAGCCAGCAAGGGACATTAATGTGTTACCAAATACCACTTGTCTAGGAGGAATAAAGATGTTTAAAGTAGTTATTTGTGATGATGAAAGGATTATAAGAGAAGGCTTAAAGCAAATGGTTCCATGGGAGGACTATCATTTCACCACTGTTTATACTGCCAAAGACGGCGTGGAAGCATTGTCTTTAATTCGCCAACATCAACCTGAACTCGTCATTACTGATATACGAATGCCTCGAAAAAATGGTGTTGACCTACTAGATGACATCAAAGACCTTGATTGCCAGATTATCATTTTATCGAGTTATGACGACTTCGAATATATGAAAGCCGGTATACAACATCATGTTCTTGATTATTTACTAAAGCCAGTAGACCACACTCAGTTAGAGCATATTCTAGACATATTAGTTCAAAGGTTATTAGAACGCCCACATTCTACCAATGATGACGCGGCATATCATACTGCCTTTCAACCATTATTAAAAATTGATTACGATGACTATTATGTCAATCAAATTTTGTCTCAAATCAAGCAACATTATCACAAGAAAGTGACTGTTCTTGACTTAATTAATCCTATTGATGTAAGTGAGTCATACGCCATGAGGACGTTTAAAGAACATGTAGGCATTACGATAGTTGATTATCTAAATCGTTATCGTATTTTAAAATCATTACATCTTTTAGACCAGCACTACAAGCATTATGAAATTGCTGAAAAAGTAGGTTTTTCTGAGTATAAAATGTTTTGCTATCATTTTAAAAAATATTTACATATGTCACCAAGTGATTATAATAAGCAATCAAAATAGTGCAAATCAATCACGAAAAAGCTCCCTACCATAATGATAAAATTTATAGTAGGGAGTATATATTTAAATTCACTTAATCTTAAATTTTTAATTTTCTAATTTTCTTTTCTTCGTAATAAGCAACAATGGCTAATAATATCATTCCTAAGAATAAAGCTACATAGAATACAATAAAGACATCTGTCCAACCACTCAACGTATACCCAAAAATATTTAAACCATTACGTGTTGGATCAGCGATTGCAGCCAGACCCACTTTAGCCATTGAATCCCCGAATAGATATGCAAATGAACCTGTCATACCGTTAGCGACACTAATTGCATTTTTAGGAACAAAGCCAGTCAGAGATACACCAATGAGTAACTGTGGACCGAAGATTAAAGCGCCTAATGCAAATAGAGAAATATTGACCATTGTCACGCTTGTTGCATTGGTATAAAAGAGTACAACAAAGGTGATCATAAACATACATCCAATCGCTACAATCGCACGACGACCTTTTAATAAATCTGAGATATAGCCCCACAATAAACTAGCTACTAATGCACCTATTTCAAAGTAAAAAATAGTATTCACCGCATCACCTTTATTAAAATGTAAATGCTCTGATACGTATAGCGGTGCCCAGTTATCAATACCAATACGCACGATATATACAAAAACATTAGAGATACACAAAATCCAAATCACAGGATTTCCAAGGATATATTTTTTAAAGATATCCCATTTAGTCATACCTTGAGAATCAATGTTTTCTTGGTCGATAGGCTCTTCCCAAATTTCTTCGGCACGATTCCAACCTAATTCCTCTGGATCATCTTTACCAATAAATAATGTCACAATCCCAATGATTAAAGCGATGACGGAAGGAAAAATAAACATTCCAACCACATTACCGTGGAAAAATGTATTCGCGCCCCAAAGTGCGACACCACCAGCAATAGCACCACCAATGTTATGTGATGTATTCCAAAAGCCTAAATAACGACCGCGCTTTGTTCGAGGCGCCCACCTTGAAATCGTTGAGTAACTTGCAGGCCCACCCACAGATTGAAATATACCGTTAAGCCCCCACAATACAATTAATAGCCCCATCACAGAACCGAAATAACTTAATACAAATCCCATAATAAGTACTGTAATCGCAGATAATATTAATAAGAAGGAAATAATACGTTTCGTATTACGCCCATCAACGAAATAACCGAGTATTGTTTTTCCTAAACCGTAAGTAATACTAAACGCTAATCCTATATAACCTAGTTCTAATGTTGTTAATCCGATTTCTTCTTTTAATAACGGTTGTGCCGCTTTAAAATTGTTTCGAATTAAATACATCGCCATGTAAACAAAGAATACGACAAAAAACGCTTGCATAAAGTTTCTGAGCCATAATTTGCGTTGTACAGCTAATGGTATCCCTTTGTTTGGCATTTTATGAATATCAAAAAAGTTCATCCCTAACACCCCTATCATCTTCGTTAAAAAAAATATATCACATCAATGTAAGCGTTTAATATCCTTAAAAGTATTAAATTATCCGAAAAACTGAACTTAATATGTGAGGTGTTAGAAGAGTTATGAGTTGGTGCTAAAGTTAATAAATAGTTAATGGCATTTGAAACATTTTCTATATAAAATACTTTGTATTGTACGAGCAAAAGAATATATATATAACAAACAATGGAGGACATCATGATTTTAACTATTTTATTTATCTTTTTCTGTATTCGACTCATCAGCTTAAAGATATCTATGCAACACGCAAAACAGCTAAAGGTAGAGGGCGCGGTGGAATATGGTGTGAAAAATTCAAAATATCTAGCCATTACGCATGTATTAATTTACATGAGTGCAGCTATAGAAACATTCATTCATAAGGATACATTTAATCTACTTAACGGCATTGGCTTAATCATATTAATCGTCGCTTATATCATGTTATTTATAGTCATAAAGACACTAGGGCGTATTTGGACATTGAAATTATTTATACTGCCAAATCACCCTATTATCAAATCAGGATTATATAAAGTAACAAAACATCCAAACTATTTTTTAAATATCATTCCAGAATTAATCGGTGTATTGCTACTAACACATGCTACATACACAGCACTCTTATTAGTTCCATATGCTTATTTCTTAATTGCACGTATTCGTCAAGAAGAGAATTTAATGAATATATAAAATAAAAAGCCTACAATCACGAAATTCATTATTAGACTGACCCCAATTATTGGGAATTATATAAAAACACTTTCGTTGAATTCATATTAAAATGAATCATGCGGAGGTGTTTTTTCTATGAAAAGAGTTTCTTATTCAGTAGAAACAAAGTATAAA
>OJZB01000197.1_pt1 | contig 6701 bp, 13 predicted proteins | sample 1601081 | NCBI WGS metagenome assembly OJZB01 (sample SAMN04436783, study PRJEB24849) | human gut metagenome | biome: human gut; feature: NICU; material: stool | host: Homo sapiens | place: USA: Saint Louis, MO | collected 2011-05-03 | reverse complement strand
TATTTTTTTCATAAAAACTCCCCCTTATATGTATATTTAAAATATACCATATATTAACCATATATTACAATACCTTACTTAAATCTCCACCATTCAATAAAGCTACGGTTATTTCATCTAGTTTCTCTTTTTCATCTTTGGATATAGGAAGTTTATAAAGTTCTTGCATCTTCTTATAATAAGCCTTTTCTTCTTTATCCTTAATCTTAGATAAATCCATACTCCTATATCCCATTATCTTAACTATCTCATTATCCTCTTTAAGACTCTTGAACATAGCTTTAAATTTCCACCAATGTAAATACTCTATATCCTGTAAATCTATATTATACTGGTCCATAAATGCAGCATATATATAATCATCATCATGTTCAAAACTATAAATTTGAGTGATGCTCTTACCTTTACCATTTCCTTTAGATGATGTTATTTCTTTACCGCACCTATAAAACCATAATATTTGCTCTATTGCTTCATTGATGTTCTCTGGGATAACTGGATAATAAAGTTCTAAAGCTGTTATAATTTTATCTTCTTTTCCTATAGAATTATCTTGCATTAATAATTCAAATAAAATAGAAGTACGAAAATCACTATTAATCTCGTACTCCACATTATTAATATTAACTATAGTTGGCAATAAATCAATTAAGATATTCATTATTTTTTAGTTCTTCTATTAGCTCTATTAGGGGAGTATTTATTTGTTATCTTCTCCATTTCAGCTTTTTTGTCATTCATTTGCGAAACAAGTTCCTCAAAAGCCGTCATGCAAATTAATAAATTAACTCTATCTCCAAATACTTTTTTATCCGTTCCTTCACCGAACATAGTATTGAAAACATTGAATATTGCATTGCAATTAATTTTTATCATTTCAACCATGCTGACATTTTTATTATTTTCCTCAAGAGATTTTATCCTTTCTAAGGCTTTATCATATTTTTCGGCTACTTCAAGGTCATAAATATCTATATCTTCTAACTCTACTCCATTAATTAACATTCAATTCCCTCCTATTTTTAAGCTGTAAAGCCTTCTTCAAAATCCTTAGTAGCAACTGTAAATGTACCTTCAACTGGATCACTTTGTCCTAAGAAATTACCGCTAATTCCTAATTCACCATCATTATCATCAAAACTATCTACCGCAATAGCAACTTTGAATTTTCTCGCTCTAAAAGTTCCCTCTACTGTTCCAGGTTTATCTAAATCTACTATAAGGTATTCTGTTTCAGTATCAGCGCCAGTTTTTTGCATTTCTCCGATTTCTCTAATAAATTCAATTGCCTTTTCACTATTAATTTGATCAGTATTAAAACTTGTCCCCCACTCATAACCAGTTACACTTTGACTAGAACTTGATTGATTTATATACCTCTTAGAAGTTGTTTGAGCTGAAGGACTTTCATTTAATTCAGTAAATCCTGCTCCTAATAGTTCAAAAGCTTCTTTAGCTTTCATATAGTTAGCTTGTACTTTTCTTTTTCTAATAGCCATTTAATTCATTCCCTTCTTAAAATATTTTAATCTTAATTGTATCTGGAATTGCGCAGTATCTTCTGTTACTGCAAAAGCATATCCAGTACTTGTAACCTTAATTTCCAAAGGCTCTAATCCATTATCGAGTAATGGAAATATTTCATTATTATTTTGATTTTCTATCCAATCTGCAAACTTTTCATAGAATCCTGAGTTATCTATATTCTGCAATACATCAATTCCGTAAGGCTCCCTAGAAGTAAATATAAAAGCATATTGCCTTATACTATCCCCATTAACATATCGCTTTAAAATAGGCTCAATAGGTACTTCTTCGATGGAATAAGTATCTGCTTGTGGTTCTAGATAATTTACATTGACCTTTATAGCATTATTAAAAGTATCTAAATGAGGACAATTTCTTATATAATCTCTCAATACTTTTATTATCATTTACTCCTACCTCCTACAAATTGAGCTACAGATTTTACTACATCATTACCTCTATCATTCCACATACGCTTATCCCAAAACTTACCTCTAAGTCCCCCTACAGAGTTACCCTGTTTTCCTAACCCTTTATTAGTGTAATATTGTTTTTTAGCATAATCGGAATTGTATATAACCTTATCTTTCTTTATTTCAACTCTAATATCTTTAAGTCCACCATGGTCATATGGAACATAATTATTCATCCATTTAGCACATTCCTTTGTAAACTTTTCTTGTGCTTGACCATCTTTATTAAGGTATCTTTTTAAAAGAATTTTCCCTGTATCATCCATTTGTATTCTTACATTAGTAGCCATAAGTGCATCCTATATTTAAGTCCTTATAAAACTCTCTTTTCAATTTCTCTTGAATTTCTTCCAAGCTAGTATTTATAGTTCCACATTCACCCATATTTATTGTTATCGGTGTATTAGGTATTAATAATGGTTGAGCTAACGGCTCTGTATTAGGAATACTTAAACTCATCATATTAGACTTTGGTAATTCAGAAATTCCACAAGTTATCATTCTTTTATTATCACAAGAATCTTTTTCTTTACATTTGTTACACTTTTCATGCAACTTACTTAATGAACTCATTCTATACCCCCTCTATCTCAAAGTGATCAGATAATGGATTTACAGATTTTATATTTATAACATCATCAAACTCATTTTCTAAATCAGCAATTCTAAAAGGTTTTACTCCTGTTACCTCGAAATCAACTTCACCTTTAACTATCTTGTCACCATTACTATCAAAAGTGAAATATTTATGTCTTTCTTCATCAGATAATTTGTTAAATCTTTTCGGACTTACGTAGTTATCTAACTTATCTATGAAAATAAGTGTACTATCAGCTAGTAGTAAGCCTTTATCGCTTACTGTACCATTTCTTTTACTTTGCCAATTTACACCTTTTATCACTGTTCTTTGATATTTATCAACTCCGCTACTAGCATCCGTATATCTATTGTATATAGTTATATCTGCATTTTTAAATAAAACTCCCATTACATCACCTCTAATACATTTTTACATATCTAGCAGGTAATAAAGCTTTTACATCATCAGTTATAGTCCATGCCTTTATATCGGAATCAAAAGTAATACTTTGATTGCCTTCACTCATGGATTTTATTCCTACAGATTTAGTTGAATTAAGTTTATTTGCATTTTCTATTAATTGATCTATGGCCAAAGCATAATTTTTCTTTATATATTCATCACTTAAACTTCTATTTAAGTAATTTTTTATCACTAAAATTGCTTTTGCTTCATTTTTCTCCTCTAAAGTCATAATTATCCCTCCTATATAAAAATAAGGAGGAAATTAATCCTCCTTTACTATGCTAATGTGATAGTTCCTATACCAATTTCATCAGCATAAGGACAAGAAGGTATCATTGTACCTGCCGCCTTAGTCCATTCACTTACTGGATCCACTTTCGTATATGTTCCTACAAAAATATTACCGACCATTTCAGCCGTTTTCATTTCTCCAGAACCAATAAGAGCAACTTCTTCAGCAGTTAATCCCCAAATAGATTCACCTAACGCACCATCATTAAACATTGAAATAGTGTTTTCTGGGAAATATCTCTTTGTTTCGTAACCTTTAGCACCTTCAACTCTATACTTTGCTTCATAAGTTGCTATAGATGGTAAATCTAAATCACTTAACAAAACATTTAATTCTGCTAAAGTAACAATCTTAGCTGAATTTACACCATGTATGGCTTCTCTAATAGATTGATTTTTACATAAAGCATTTTGAATTTTCTTAGAAGTTAACATTCTAGTAGGTCTAACTCCACTTTCACCTTCTACAGCTGCTGCTAAAGTTTCTAAATCATCTAAAGGTGTAGCCGTAGTAGCATTGCTCCAATTAAATGTTTTCTTATTTCCAGTAGGAACCTTATAGTCAATAGTTACCTTAACTCCATTTTCTTCAATTTTTATCTTTCCAGAACTTAAAAGTTCCATTCTCATAGCTTCAGCTCTTACTCTAACACCTTCAACCATTTTTTCAGAATCATTATATAATTGTTCAACAACCATTTGTAATTCTGCATCAGTTCTAGGATTATTAATTTTTATAATATCCTTCTCTGTTATAGGTATTTGCCTTTTTATTAAAGCCAAACCTTGAGCACCTTTTTGAATAGCTTCTCTAGATGCAATTTGTGTTTCGGTATCTAATGCATGTACACTAGCACTTACTGGTAGTCCACCTCTACCTAAGATCATGTCAAACTCAATATCTTGTATCTTTCTGTTAGGGAATAAAGATTCCCCTAACATCGGTGTTAATTGTCTATCCTTATAATAATTTATTAATTCTTGTGTATTAAATACTTCATCTAATCTTGGCATTTACAATCATCTCCCTATCTAAATTTTATATTTGGTATTTTGGCCTTAACAGCTGTTTTAGCAGCGGTTGAATATCCATCGAGAACTCTATCTTCTCTTAAATAACCTTCAACTATAATGCTACATGGCATGTCACCGTCAGTTACATCAACAGTTTTGTAAAGAACTCCAATTGGGGTTCCAGCAAAAGTATCTCCACTAGCTTTAACTACTACTCCAGTAGAATCTATAAATGAACCAGCTGGTACATACTTTCTTCCATGCTCATCAGCTGTAGTAACATTACTAGCTAATACAGTAGCTGTAAAAGTTACTAAATTTTTAGGAGATGCTAAAATCTCCATATCATTTGTATAATTTTCTGTTTTAAAATACATATTTCATTCCTCCCTACTCTTTAGGTGCCCATGGATTAGGGCCAATTGTTTTAGTTTGATTGGCTTTAGCAGCAATAGATGCTCCAATACTTAATGTATTTCCATCACTACCTGCCCCCGGTGTATAAGAATTAGATTTCATCTTTTCAGTAGCTATTGCTTCAAGACCTTTTGACCAATCATCAGCTATAGAATCTATAACTTCTTTAGTTTTATCAAAATCTTCACCTAAGCATTTTTCGACTACGCTTGCAGGTAATTTCTTATCTGAAGCATACTTTATAGCTTGAGTTAATAAGTCTTTTTTAGCATTAGCTTGCCTTTCTTTTTCTAGTTCTTTTTTTAACTCTAGTAATTCTTTTTGAGTTGGATCAGTAACTAAATCCGGATACTTATCCTTGATAAAAGGTTCAAGTTCCTTTTCTAAGTTATTCTCCTTCCAAGTTTTTAAAGCTTTACTATGATATTTATCATTTTCACTATCAATAAAAGCTTTGAAATCTTTATCTGATTTCATTTTTTCCTTAAAGGCCTCTAAGGTAAGTCCACTAGCTTGTAGTGACTTAGCTAAATCACTATTTTCTAGTAATGAATCTATATTTTCATCATCACCAGCTTTTTCTATTAATTTTAATAATTCTTTCTTTAACATATATCCTCCTTATCCCACAAACCTCTGCGAGCCTCGTGACACAAAATTATTTAACTTAGTAATGTATTTATACCCCTTGTACACCAATGGCACACAAGACGAGTTTAGAACAAAATAAAAAGCCTTAGTTTGCTAAAGCTTATCAGTCATTTTTAAATATTTCAGGATTATCTCTAATTACTTGATGTAATCCTAATGCTATCTCGTCAACTACAGTTTCTTCATCTGAATTATTCAAATCCAAACTTCTTTCTTTAATTATTCCATGAACCAATTCGTGTAAAAAGGTCTGTTCTTGCCCCTGTCCATCTTGAACCAAATCATTAATTTTTATTTTATGAAATTCATAATCTATCATTCCTTTACATTCATTTCTATCTACTACTAAAGTTTCATTTGATATTATAACTAAATAATCACTTGAACCTATCCTTATTTTTTTAGGTATATTCATAAACCCTCCTTATTCTTCAATAGTATAAAAGCACCTACACATCGGATGTCTTGGCCTTGCTATCTTGTTTTCAAAATCATATATTTTATCATGATATTGACCACAATCATTACATAATTTATTATCTAACGTTGCATTATATCTAACCTTTTTAACTTCAGTTTCTTTGCAATATCTATCAAATGCATCACCCGAAACTCTAGAAACTTCTGTTTCCACTAATCTTTTGCTATTATAAGCACTAGTATTAAAAGTCTTTTCTATGTCTTTTCTAATTTGATTTACATTTGTTTTCCCCTTAAGGAAGTCTTGTACTTTTCTATGCAAATGATTAGCAACTTCTTTTTCATTATCCCAAACTCTCTCTGAAAAATGCTTTCCCTTGAAATTTAGGTCTATTATTTTTTTCACATCTTTTAGCCCCTTATTATAACTATAAAAACTAAAAGTTTCTTTGACTACAGTAGATAAGAGCTCTTCAATTATTTTTTCTTGAGAAGCTGCTTCACCTTTTGCTATATCATTTACTAATTTAGACATCTTATTATATTCTTTATCAATAGTTGCTCTATCCATAACCATAACATCATTAGCTATTGTATAAGTTAATAAAATATTAGCAACTTCTTGTAAAAGTACATCTCTGTTAAGTCTTTTATGTTTATATATCTTTTTTAATTGTTTTTCTGCTAATTTATAAAGACTTTCAATAAATAATTCTTCCTTAGTCATTTCCATCACCAAACTTATCTAAATCTATTGGAATTTCTTCCTCTCTTTCCTTCTTAACCTTCTCAGCTTCAGCTACAGTATTGTTTATAAAACTAAATCTACCTCTAGCGGTATCTTTAGATATTATATCCTCAGG
>OJZB01000195.1_pt1 | contig 6781 bp, 7 predicted proteins | sample 1601081 | NCBI WGS metagenome assembly OJZB01 (sample SAMN04436783, study PRJEB24849) | human gut metagenome | biome: human gut; feature: NICU; material: stool | host: Homo sapiens | place: USA: Saint Louis, MO | collected 2011-05-03 | reverse complement strand
TTAACAAGCGTAATAGCGGTTGGTATAGTTTTTAGATTTTTATTAAATGGTGAATATGGATTTATAAATTATATATTAGGACTTTTTAATGTTGGACCAATAAATTTTTTAGATGATCCTAATATGAGCATGATAACACTAGTTATATTTGGTATATGGTCAGGACTTGCATTTAATATAATTATATTACTTTCAGGTTTAAGAAATATTGATAAAAGTTATTATAAAGTTGCAGATATGTTTGGAGCAACAAAGATTGAACAATTTTTTAGAATAACGTTACCTCAAATGATACCAATTATTACGTTTTTATTAATGGTTAATTTTATTAGTGCATTTAAGGTTTATGCTCAAGTGTTTGCAATATTTAATGGAAAAGCAGGTATTGCAGATAGTGCCACTACAGCCGTGTTCTATATATTCAATAAGTTCTATGTAGAAAACCGTTATGGACAAGGAATGGCAGCAGCAGTTATCTTATTTGGTTTAATTTTAATTTTTACATTAATTCAAAATCGTATATTAAAAAGATTATCTAAGTAGGTGAAGTGATGAAAAAAGTTAATTTAGTTCTATCAAAGACGTTTATTGTTATTATGGCGTTGATTACATTATTTCCTTTTGTATATATGATTTTATCAAGTTTAATGACATACCAAGAGGCAACTAGTATTCCACCAACGCTATTTCCAGAGAAGTTTCAATGGGGAAACTTTGCTTTAGCAATGGAGCAGGCTCCTTTTGTTAGATATTTCTTTAATACGATTTTAGTTGCTGGAGTATCAACAATTGGAACAATAATAACTTCAATATTAGCAGGCTTTGCTTTAGTAAAGTTAGAGTTTAAATATAAAAATGCTTTAGTGCTTGGTATGGCAGCATTACTGATGGTACCATATGAAGTTACAGTTTTTACAAATTATCAAACAATTGCACAGCTTGGATTATTAGATACGTATACAGCATTAATAGTTCCATCATTAGCAAGCGTGTTTTATATATTCTATTTAAAAGAATATTTAACAAGTATCCCAATTTCCTACTATAAAGCTGCAAAGGTTGATGGATGTAGTGATTTGGAATTTGTTAATAGAATTTTAATTCCTTTAGCAAAACCAGCATTATTTACAATGGGTATCTTAAGCTTTATTAATGGATGGAATTCATTCCTATGGCCAATACTAGTAACAAATAGTAAGGAAATGAGATTGTTAAGTAATGGATTAAGTTCCTTTGCTACTGAAAGCGGGTCAAATGTTCATTTACAAATGGCTGCATCAACAATTGCTATAGTTCCTATTTTAATTTTATATTTAATTTTTAGAAAACAAATCATTAGAGGAGTTGTTAAGAGTGGCGTTAAAGGATAAGAAAACGAAAATTACGTTTCACAATGGTATTTTAACTATTGGAGGAACAATAATAGAAATAACATATGAAGATAGTCATATATTCTTTGATTTTGGAAGCGAGTATGATCCGAAATCACCAGTACAACCAACGAATTTACAAGAATTATTAGATGAAAATTTAGTTCCATATTTAAATAATATGTTTGATCCCAAAATTCCACTAAAAGGTTACGAATCAAAAGAAGATAGATTTAAAAATATAGAAGGTGCTTTTAGAATTAAAAGCAATAAAAATATAAAAAATAAAAATATAATTTTAATTGATGATGTAATAACAACAGGTGCGACGCTACTTGAATGTGAAAAATTACTAAAAAAAAGTGGAGCTAATTCGATAAAAATATTGACAGTTGCAAAAAGTTATATATAATAATAATGTAAAGTTTAGGTCTGTGGATGAAAGTCGATGCCAGTCGCAGGCAAAACGATCCACGTAAGTTTGGAAAAATTCCTAATGAGCATGGTGCGGTATAGAAGTAAGTCCTACCAAGAAAATTGAGAGGGTTAGTAGTGAGAGGTTAATTCCGAGTAGCAAAAGCTCCAGTAGGCGAGTGTGGGGTCAAAATCCAGGTCAGCTAACTTTACGAAAAAATAGCCATTAGTATTTACTAGTGGCTATTTTTTATGTATATAAGAATAAAAGATTTAAAATTTATTAAAATTAAAATATATATAAAACAAAGAGTAAACAGAAGTTTTATTGAGTAAAATAAAGTGAATTTTCTGCCAATTGCTCATATTCATCTTGATTGAAAAGGTTTCTAAGTAGTATAATATAATCATAAAACAAATAAATTTAAGACTACTGAGTAAGGTTTAAGCTTATAGAGAGGGGATGAACTTATATGAGAGTTTCAGTAATAGCAAAAAATACTACAGCAACACCAGCATTAAAGGAAATGATTGAAAAAAAGCTTTCTAAGGTAAAAAGATATTTTGATCCAGAGGTAGAAGCAAAAACTACTTTATCAGTGCAAAAAAATAAACAGAAGGTAGAAATAACAATACCGTTTAATGGAATAATATTAAGAGCTGAAGAATCAACTGAAGATATGTACAAATCAATTGATTTAGTAGTTGCAAAGCTAGAAAGACAAATTAGAAAACAAAGAACAAAGTTATCTAGAAGAAACAATGAGTCATTAAGATTCCCACAATTAGATGAAGTTGCTTTAAGCGACGAAGTTGTAGAAACAAATGGAGAAGTTGTTAAAGTCAAAAGATTTGGAGTTAAGCCTATGTCAGTTGAGGAAGCAGTACTTCAAATGGAGTTAGTGGGACATAATTTCTTCGTATATCAAGATTCAGAAGCAAATAAAGTATGCGTAGTTAGTTATAATGTTATTAAAAAGTAACTTATTTATTGAATTAATTATTAGTAAAATGGTATAATTTATAAATGAAATTCAATAAATTAAAATTGATAAATAAAATACATGAAAATTGATAAATAAAATACATGTACATGATTAAACTAATTAATAAAATAAAACGATTGGAAGGAAAATTATAATGGGATTTTTGGAAAAGTTATTTGGGTCATATAGTGAAAGAGAAGTCAAAAAATTACAAAAACTTGCAGATAAAATAGAAGCCTTAGATCAAACTATGCAAAGCTTATCAGATTATGAGCTTAAAGCTAAAACTGATGAGTTTAAGAAAAGATTAAAAAATGGTGAAACTCTTGATGATATACTACCAGAAGCTTTTGCAGTTTGTAGAGAAGCTGCATGGAGAGTTTTAGGTATGAAACACTATAGAGTTCAACTTATAGGTGGTATGGTTCTTCATCAAGGAAGAATTGCAGAAATGAAAACTGGTGAAGGTAAGACTTTAGTTGCAACATTACCATTATACTTAAATGCATTAACAGGAGAAGGAGTACATCTAGTAACAGTTAATGATTACTTAGCAACAAGAGACGTTGAATGGATGGGTAAGTTATACAATTTCCTAGGATTAAGTACAGGATGTATAGTTCATGGCTTAACATCTGAGCAAAGAAGAGAAGCATATTCTGCAGATATAACATATGGAACTAATAATGAGTTTGGTTTTGATTACTTAAGAGATAATATGGTAATTTACAAAGAAGAAAAAGTTCAAAGAAAATTGAACTTTGCAGTTGTGGATGAAGTTGACTCAATACTTATTGATGAAGCTAGAACACCACTTATTATTTCAGGAGCTGGAGAAAAGTCAACTAAATTCTATAATGTTGCAGATAATTTTGTTAAACAATTATTAGCTGAAGCAGATTATACAATTGACGAAAAAGCTAATTCAGTAATGTTAACTGATGCAGGGGTGGAAAAAGCTGAAAGAGCATTTGGGATAGATAACTATGCCGATGCAGATCATTTAGAATTACAACACTATATAACTCAAGCGTTAAAAGCTAATTACGGAATGAAAATAGATAAGGACTATATGGTGAAGGATGGTCAAGTAATAATAGTTGACGAATTTACAGGTAGACTTATGGAAGGTAGAAGATATTCAGATGGACTTCATCAAGCTATTGAAGCTAAAGAAGGCGTTAAAATAGAAAGAGAATCAAAAACTCTTGCTACAATAACATTCCAAAACTATTTTAGAATGTATAATAAGTTATCTGGTATGACAGGTACAGCATTAACAGAGGAAAATGAATTTAGAGAAATCTATGCATTAGATGTAATAGTTGTTCCAACAAATAGACCAATCGCTAGAGTAGATAAGAGTGATTTAATCTATAAAAACACAAAAGGAAAGTATAATGCTATTATAGAAGAGATAATAGAATCTAATAAGAAAGGTCAACCAGTTCTAGTTGGTACAGTAAGTATAGAAAAATCAGAGTACTTATCTTCTTTACTAAAGAAAAGAGGAGTTAAGCACAAAGTACTTAATGCTAAATACCATGAACAAGAAGCAGAAATAATTTCTCATGCTGGTGAATTAGGTAGTGTTACTATTGCTACTAATATGGCAGGTAGAGGAACAGATATTAAGCTTGGAGAAGGCGTTAAAGAAGTTGGCGGACTTAAGATAATAGGTACAGAAAGACATGAATCAAGAAGAATAGATAACCAATTAAGAGGTAGATCTGGTCGTCAAGGAGATTCAGGGGAATCAGTATTCTATATTTCTTTAGAAGATGATTTAATGAGAATATTTGGATCAGAAAAGATTCAAGGATTAATGGATAAATTAGGCCTAGAAGAAGATGAAGCTATTGATCATAAGATGGTAAGTAAAGCAATAGAAAATGCACAAAAGAAGGTTGAAGGTAATAACTTTGACATAAGAAAGAACCTTATCGGTTATGATGATGTTATGAATATGCAAAGAGAAGTTATTTACAAACAAAGATCTGAAGTTTTAGAAGGAAAAGACTTGAGAGAACAAATTAATGTAATGGTAAGTGAAATAGTATCCGATGCAGTTAAAGCTCATTTAGATGGTGCAAATGAAAATATTGAAGAAGAAATAGGAAGGTTAATTCAATACTTAGAAGATATATGTTTACCTCATGGAGCAGTTAAGACTGAGGAGTTAGTAGAATTATCTAATGATGAAATAATTAATAAATTATTAGATATATTAATGAAAGTTTACCATGAAAAAGAAGAAGAGTTTGGTGAAGAGCACTTTAGAGAAGTTGAAAGGGTAATACTTCTTAGAGTGGTAGACCAAAAGTGGATGGATCATATAGATAATATGGATCACTTAAAACAAGGTATAGGGCTTAGAGCATATAAGCAATTAGATCCAATACAAGCATACCAAATGGAAGGTAGTGCTATGTTTGAAGAAATGATTAATGGAATAAAGATAGATACAGTTAAATTCCTATTCCATATCCAAGTTCAAAAAACTGTTGAAAGAGAAAGAGTAGCAGAAGAAACATCGGCAAGCCATGGTGGGGATGATTCAGACGTAAAGAAGCAACCAGTTAGAAATGAACCTAAAGTAGGTAGAAATGATTTATGTCCATGTGGAAGTGGTAAAAAGTATAAAAACTGCTGTGGAAGAGAAGTATAAAAAAGTGCCTTTGGGCACTTTTTTAAAGCTATTAAGCTATTTTAGAGAAATAAAAAAAGATAGGGTGATTATATGATAATTAAGTTAGAATCAGAATTATCTAAACTTAATGATATAAAGAAAGTTATAAAAGAAATGGGGGCTTCTCTTTGACAAAGAAGCACTGGAAAAACAATTAAAGGAATTAGAACTTCAAATGCAGGAAAATGGATTCTGGGAAGATATAAAAAGAGCAGAAGAAGTTACAAAGGAAAGTAAAAGAATTAAAGATAAAATAGATAGATATGAATCATTAGTATCAAGAATTGAAGATGTCGAGATACTAGCAGAATTAATAGATGAAGATGATGAAGAATCTATAGATGAAGTTATAAGAGAGATAAGGTCTATAGAAAAAGATGTAGAAGGTTATAGGATAGAATTACTTTTATCAGGAGAGTATGATAGAAACGATGCTATATTAACACTACATGCTGGAGTAGGTGGAAGTGATGCAAATGATTGGACTGAAATGCTACTTAGAATGTATACAAGATGGTGTGAAAAAAGAGGCTTCAAGGTAGAAACCCTTGATTATTTAGAAGGTGATGAAGCTGGAATAAAGAGTGTAACATTAAAGGTAAAAGGCGAGTTTGCATATGGATACTTAAAAGCTGAAAAGGGAGTTCATAGATTAGTAAGGATATCTCCTTTTAATGCAAATGGTAAAAGACAAACTTCATTTGCATCAGTTGAAGTACTTCCTGAACTAACAAAAGATCAAGATATTGAAATAAGAAGTGAAGATTTAAAGATAGATACTTATAGAGCAAGTGGAGCTGGTGGTCAGCATGTAAATAAGACAGAATCAGCAATAAGAATAACACATTTGCCAACTGGAATAGTTGTACAATGCCAAAGTGAAAGAAGTCAGTTTTCTAATAAAGATACAGCTATGGCAATGCTTAAATCTAAACTTATAGACCTAAAGGAAAGAGCACATAAGGAAAAAATAGAGGATCTAACAGGTGAACTAAAAGATATGGGATGGGGAAGTCAGATAAGATCATATGTTTTCCATCCATACTCAATGGTGAAAGATCATCGTACGAACGAAGAAACAGGTAAGGTTGATGCAGTGATGGATGGAGACATTGGACCATTTATCGAATCATATTTAAGACAGACAATGTCGCACGATTAATATATATTTTAAAACCGAGGCTCTAAAAGGGCATCGGTTTTTGGTTTTTTTAAAGGTAGCGAAATAAATTGTAAATTAGATTTTGAAATATGATTTGTTTATGAATATTTAAGTACAATTCGGTAGATAGGGTTAGAATATATTTTTTAAAAGTTGTGTT
>OJZB01000193.1_pt1 | contig 6839 bp, 6 predicted proteins | sample 1601081 | NCBI WGS metagenome assembly OJZB01 (sample SAMN04436783, study PRJEB24849) | human gut metagenome | biome: human gut; feature: NICU; material: stool | host: Homo sapiens | place: USA: Saint Louis, MO | collected 2011-05-03 | reverse complement strand
TATTGTACTATAATATCGCTTATATATACATCTTTTATCAATCCTGATTTCAATTTTTGATTCATCCTAGTAATCATATCACCTTTTAATACAGCTTCATTTGCTGGTTCAAAACTACTAGCTTTACAAGACTTTACATAAAATATAGCCACATCTCTAAGTACAACTTTTTTATCTTCTATTTCTTTAGCTAAATCTTTATTGTTTTTATCATAACTTATTGAAAGGTTAAGTTTTACATATCTCTTTGATCCTTCATCGCTTAAATTAACAAATATTTCTCCAACTTCAAAAAAAGCTTCTTCTATAACAACTGGCTGTGAGGCATTATTTTTATTCATAAAGTAATATACTCCCCCAAATGTTCCACCACCCAAAATTGCTAGAATAGCAATGATTATAATTAATTTACTACTCTTTTTCTTTTCTTGCTTAATTTCAGCCATCTTATTCTTCCTCCTTTTCAGTTGTCACAATTAAAATATCAACTCTTCTATTTTTAGCCATATTCTCATAAGTATCATTAGGTGCTACTGGATGGTACTCACCATATCCTGCCGCACTAAATCTTGAAGGATCTTGTCCCATTACCTCTATAAAATATTTAACTACATTAACTGCTCTATCAGCAGATAATTCCCAGTTCGATGGAAACCTACTTGTATTTATAGGTCTATTATCTGTATGACCCTCAACTAATATTGGATTATCTACAGATGCTATAAGTGAATTTATTTTGTTAAGTACTTCCTTACTCTCTTCTCTTAAATCAGAACTTGAAGTTTCAAATAATACATTATCTCTTAGTTGTATTATAACTCCTCTTTCATTATCAATTATCTCTACAACAGATCCTAAATTATTTTCATTAACAAATTCTTTAACATTCTTATACATTTTTTCTTGTTCTGTTAAGGACTCTCCACCTTCCACATTATCTTCAGTTTCTCCTCCAATTAAAGGTACTTCTCCATTGTACATGTTATATTCCATTATGCTATCACCATTTTGTCCACTCATCATCGAAGTAAAAGCATTAGCTATACTTTTTGTTTTTTCAGCATCTACAGTTGCCATTGAATATAACAAAACGAAGAAAGTAAGCAATAAAGTTACAGTATCAGCATAAGTTGCCATCCATTCATCGCCTCTTAAGCCATCACCTTTATTCTTTTTCTTTCTAGCCATTAAATAACAACTCCTTCACCATTTTCAATGCTGTTATTTAAATATTCCAATTTTTCTTTAGGAGGTAAGTATGTTATTAGCTTTTCTTCCACAATTCTTGGATTTACACCTGATTGTATTGCAAGTATTCCTTCTAAAATCATTTCTCTTTCTCCAGCTTCCTTTGCACTCTTTTGTCTTAAGTTAGAAGCAATAGGATTGCAGAAAATATTAGCCAAAAGTGATCCATAGAATGTAGTTATTAAGGCTTTTCCCATACCAGATGCAATATTAGCGACATCTGTTAAATTTGCAAGCATTTGAATTAATCCAATTAAAGTCCCTAGCATACCAAATGCAGGTGCATAAGCTCCCCAAGCAGCGTAAATACCTGCTCCTCTTTCATGTCTATTTTCCATTTCACCAATTTCTAACTCTAATATTTCTCTTATTGTTTCTGGCTCAATACCATCTACAACCATTTGTAAGCCTTTTTTCATAAAAGGGTCTTCCATTTCTGAAATATCATCCTCTAATGATAACAAGCCTTCTCTTCTAGCCTTTTTAGAAAGATTACCAAATCTTACAATTATATCTTTTCCTGATGATTTATTTTCCTTAAAAGCTTGTATGAAAAGCTTTCCCATATTTTTCACTTCTTCTAATGAATATGTTATTAAAAGAGCTGATAAAGATCCTCCTAAAGTTATTATTACAGATGCTAAGTCCCAGAAAATTTTAAGACTACTTCCAATAAGCATTCCATAAATCATTAATACTATGCTTAATATTAAACCCACTGAGGTTAATATATCTGACTTTTTCATATAATATTGCCTCCCATTATAATCTATAAGTAACAATCTTATTTTTATATATAATTACTTTTTCTACTATCTCTTCTACACTTTCAAGCACAATATACTTTTTACCATTAGTTAATGTAATTAAAGTTTCAGGAACCTCTTCTATTTTCTCTATATGATCTGCATTTAAAATAAAACCTTTATTATTCATAGCTGTTACATTAATCATTTAATTCCCCTCTTCACTATAGTAATTCACTTTAGTAGATGTAAAATACTTTTCGTAATTTACTTATATAGTTAGACCGCTTTGCTCAGTTTATTGGATCAACTGAGCATGAGCGATCTATTTTGTTTTATTATCTCTTTAAGTTAATTATATCTTGAAGAATTTCATCTCCAGTAGTTATCATTTTTCCTGATGCCTGGAAAGCTCTACTTGAAACTATCATATCTGTAAATTGTTCTGATAAATCTACATTTGACATTTCAAGCATTCCTTGAAGATTATCTCCATAACCATTTGAATTATCATCATTTAAAGTTCCGACACCACTCTTTATAATTGCCTCTCCTGAGTTAACTGATGAACTATATAGATTTCCTCCAAGCTTAGTTAAACCTTCTGGATTCTTAAAACTTGCCATGGCTATTTGCCCAAGTGCGGCTACTCTACCATCTTCAAGTACTCCATTAATTACACCATTTTTATCTATAGTGTAAGTTTTCACTCTAAGATCTGTATCTGTTCCTGGTATTCTTACCTTATCAGGAATTTTAAGAGTTTTTAATTCTCCATCGTATGATTTAAGCTCTTTTGTTGCATCTACAAAATTGATACTTCCGTCAGCATTCATACTTTCTATTGGAGTTCCTCCATTTGTCTCCTCTGAAACCACCCCTCCAATTTCCATAGGTTTTCCTGCTGCACTTATTCCTTGAGCTATTCCTTTTCCTTCTAAAGCTCTAGTTAAAGCATCTTGTATATTTTTAGCTGTGATAGCATTTGGAGTTACAAAATCACCATTTATCGTTATTGTTTTTCCTTTTTCATCAATTGTAGCTGATGTCTTAGTTCCAGGAGTTATTGAACCTATTTGGAACTTATAGCCATTCAAGGCTGCTCCTGCATCAAAAGCTAATTCGATACCACCAACTGTAATTTTTCCTGGTGCTTTATCAACCTCTCCACCTTCAATATTATCTGAAGTTAATCCAGTATAAGGTTTTGATGTTCCAGATACTTTAACTTTCTCACTGGTGCCTAATTTAGCATTTAATTCTGCATTTATTTTATCTTCTAAATCCCTTGCTGCAACTTTCTTAGTAAAATCACCTTTAATAACTAATTTATGATTATTTCCACCTGAAGCTGTTACATATTCTACTGATAATCCTGGCTCATTAATATCTGTAATTTCAAACTCTAAATTATTTAATAATGTTCCTGCTGGAAGTTCTACATTTAATCCAGCTATATTTAAAGCCTTCGGAGATGATGCTGTAACACCTTCCTGGAACTTAACTTTATTTGTTATATTTCCTGAATTTATACTTCCTGAAACTGTTAATTGAGTCTTAACTCCATTTGCCTTTAATGCACTATTTAATTTAGTTTGCAACTCTGTGTTGGTGAACTTATCTGGAGTTGAATTAAAATCTCCATTAATAATTATATTTCCATTTTCAACAACTACTGTTAATGGAGTTCCAACAGCACTTTCTCCTATAGAAATTGTGTAATCATTAAGCTCCCCATCAGTTTGACCAGCAAATGTAAATCCACCAACTGATAAGTTAGTTGTTGTTCCATCTTTTGCATTAACTATATTAGATGGAGAATTTACTTTACCTGAATCATCTGAAGTACCACTTATATTACCTAATGTTGCAGGTGTTCCTGTAACTTTTGCTTCTTGTGTAATTCCTGCATCTTTAAGCTTACTATTTAACTCATCTTGTAAATCTGCTGAATTAAATGCCTTGTTTAAGAAATCTGCATTAATAACAATTTTCTTTCTACCTTTTTCTATATTTACTTCTAATGGATCTGTGGATATTTCACCAATTTCAAAGCTATATCCATTTAAATCACTACCTTCGTTAAGTTGAATAGTAAATCCAGCTATAGTAATAGCTTTAGGAGCTAATGCATCTGTACCTCCTGCAACTGCTGATGATCCTAATCCTTCAAAACTAATAGGTTTTCCACTAACAAAAATTTGTTGGGATATTCCTGCCGATGATAAACCTTTATTTACTGCTGATTCAACTTGAGCTGGTGTTAATGCTCCTGCTGTAGAAAAATCTCCATTTACTATTATAAGCTTTTCTACTTTATTAACATCTGCTGATGTAACAGTTCCCGGTCCAACAGCTCCTAAAACCACTTTATATCCATTTAATTGTGATCCAGGTCCAAATCTAAAATCTAATCCTGCTGTGCTTACCGCATTAGGAACTTGTCCTGTTGCATCTTGTGAACTATCATCATTTGTTAAAGAATAACCCATAACTCTGAATCCATCACCTGTTAATAAATTTCCTTGTTCATCTAAGATAAATGAACCATCTCTACTATACATTATTTCACTTCCGGAGTTGCTTAATGACTGAGCTGTTATATTATGTGCACCTGCTCTATGATTTACTTCTAATGTTCCATCATAAATTGCTGGTCCCTTACTTACCATAAAGAATCCATCACCATCGATTGCTACATCTAAAGCTCTACCTGTTGGTTGCATCATACCTTGAGTCATAACAGAGTCAATACTTGCAAGTTGAACTCCAAGTCCAACTTGGCTAGCATTTACTCCCCCTTGGTTATTAGATGGTGCCATAGCATCTGATACATTTTGGCTTAACATATCGCTAAATCTTGCTCTTGATGATTTAAATGATGTAGTACCAACATTTGATATATTATTTCCTATAACATCTAACTTAGTTTGATTAACTTTCATACCGCTTATACCGGAATACATTGATCTTAACATAAATTGACCTCCAACCCTTTATTTTTTCTTGCATCTGTCATTCAGCAAGAATTAAGCATCCTAAAATAGGTCCAGCTTATAAAATTACTACACTATCTACATTCGTAAATACATTTTCCTTAGCTCTCTCTTTTTCTATAGCTGTTATTACAGTTTTATTTTCTATACTAGCTATTAAAGCTACATCCTTATATATCATTACAGAGTTTTTAGAGCCCTTATCTTGCGCCATTTTAAATCCTTTTGCAATTTGATCCATATCTATATCTGTAAAATTTATTTCTTTCAGTCTCTCTGCTGCATGCTTTGATAGTGTATACTCTTCGTTATTTTTATTTATAGTTTCATTTAAAATATCATTAAACTTACTTTTGTAGTGATTATTTTTTTCATTTACCCTTTCATTTGGTAACTGAAAATTACCTACAGGATAAGCTTTTCCATTTATAACTCTAAAGCCCAAAAAATCACCTACTTTTTAATTTACTTATCTTCTTGATTTTCCTCTGGTTTTATCTCTTCTTTACTATTTGAAGCCTTAATTATCTTATCATAAGTAAATTCTTTTATTTCATCTGAATCATGTAATTTAATTCTTACCTTAACAACACCTTGATCCTTTAATACTCCTAAAACTTCTCCAGTAATATTATTTTCACTTGTATCTTTCTCATTTAATTCAACATGCTTTCCAATAAATGAAGAAGCAACTAAAAATGACATATTACCATTTATATTATTAATTGATGGCAATGAATAATCAGGAACATCTAAAACAGTAAGTACATCTGTTATATCAAAGTCCTTATAAGTATTAGTTCCATTTTCATTAACTTCTACAGAAATTGTAGTTTTAGCCGATGTAGAAGTTACAGACTTCACAATTCCAGTATATGGTTTCCCTTCACTATCAATGCTTTTTAAAGTTACGCCTTTACCAACCATTGAATTATGTGCATAACTAGACATTGTACTATTTAAATTTGTCATTTGCTCCATTGAAGCAAATTGTGCCATTTGAGTTACATATTGAGTAGAATCGTTATTTCCCATTGGATCCATATTTGATAATTCTGCTGCTAATATTGTTAAAAATGCATTTTTATCCATATCTTGTCCAGGTTTAACTATTTGTGTTCCTCTATCTGTTGCTCTTGTACCTGTGTAGCTATTAATAACATTAGACACTTATTTATCCCCCTATGCCAATAAATTTACATTGCTTTCATTAAGTAAATCTTCCTTGATTTCTTCATCATCAATAAATATAGAATTATTACTGTTTTCATTGCTTTGTTGATTCCTAAAATTATCTGATGAGTTTTCTTTTTCACTAAAGAAAGTAGTATCTTCATTATATATTCCTATATTTACTTCTTGAATCTTTATATTTTGATCTACTAAATTTTTCTTTATCTCATGTAAATTAGAATTTAATAAATTATAAGTTTCTTTCGAAGTTGCCTTTATTTCTGCTCTCATTATTCCTTCTTCTGAAAGAATTTTAATAGTCATTTCACCTAGCTCTTTAGGATAAATTTTCACTTTTAATTCTTGTACAGCATTTTTCATCATAAACTTAACATTTTTTATTATATCTAAATCTAATGTTTGTTTATTCACAACCATTGGTTCTTTTATTACTTCTATATTATTTTTATTAAACTTGTCATAATAATTTAATACTTTTGAAAATGAACCTTTTTTATCACTATCTATTATCTTAGATAGTATTTTATCTTCGTCATTATTATCATCTAAAGAATTTTGTTTTAATGAATTATTATCATTTAAATTTCCTTCTTTAGTTACGTCTTTATATAATGAATTAACCTTATTATCTACAAAATCATCATTTATAGCTCCC
>OJZB01000178.1_pt1 | contig 7483 bp, 13 predicted proteins | sample 1601081 | NCBI WGS metagenome assembly OJZB01 (sample SAMN04436783, study PRJEB24849) | human gut metagenome | biome: human gut; feature: NICU; material: stool | host: Homo sapiens | place: USA: Saint Louis, MO | collected 2011-05-03 | reverse complement strand
TAAAAGCTGCTCCTACTTGAACATATTATTCTTAATGCATCAGAAGTAGAATCAATAGAAATGTTCCTTCTAAGTTTTTCATTTTTTAAAAAATGACCTTTCAAATTGGTTATTATTTTTTGCTCCATAGCTTCAATCATTTATGTGCCTCCTTTTTATACATTTAAAAATATACATAATATGAATAAATATTATATTATGTTAAATAGTTACATAAAAATAGTGAAAAATAATAGTGTTCGTCACGAACACCTTATTTTTTATATTTAGCTTTAACATATTCTATAAAGTTCTCAATTTCCTTTTTAGCTTCATCTGGAAGTTCATCATATTCATAATCGCTATGAAGAGCTATAGTAGGTTCTCTTTTTATTGTAACTTCTTCTTTATTACGAATGTCTGTAAGTCCTAGCAACCAATCTATAGAAACATTATAATCTAATGCTATCTTTTTCTTAAGCTCATCATCTGGCCTGCTTGCACCAGATTCATATTGGGAAACAGTAGATTTTTTTAAGGAATAAGGAATCCCAAACTCTTCTTGGGTTAAACCTGCTTCCGTTCTTAATATTTTCAATCTTTTTCCAAGAATATTAGATTCCATAATAGCCTCCGTATGTTTAAAATATTTAAACTTAATTATATTTTATCATAATTTCATTACAAAATAATTAATTAAAAACAAGTTTGAAAAAATTAAACTTTTTTATGTTTTGAACATTGACAGTTTGAATTTCTCAAACTATAATGTAAATATAGAGTTTGAAAAATTCAAACTTAGTATCTTAAGGGAGGAAAAAATGAATATAAAGTTACTAATAGAGTTTAGAGAGAAAAAAGGTTACTCTCAAGAACAAATGGCTACAATTCTAGGCTATAAAAGTAAAGCAAGTTATAGTCTAATAGAATCTGGCAAGACTAAAATTAGTATTAATTTAGCAAATGAAATTATAAAAATATTAGACTTAAGCAAAGATGATATATTGAAAGTTTTTTTTAATATTTAAGTTCGAGAAAGTAGAACTTTTTGAGCAACAAAGTCTCAAAATTATAAATTCTATTATTATAAATCAATTATTACATAAATTGGGAGGAGAGAAAATGGTAGAACAATACAGAAATATTTACCAAATAGCGAGGGAGACTACAGGTTTAACTCAAGAAAAAGCATCAGAGCGATTAGATATATCAGTGGATAGCTTAAGAGCCTATGAAGGAGATAAGAGGATACCACCTGATCGTATAGTTATAAAAATGATAGAGATATATAATACTCAATATTTAGCATATCAGCATTTAAAAACTAGTGATCTTGTAGGGAAGTCTTATTTACCTAATATAGAAATTAAAGAGCTTCCAATTGCTATATTAAGACTTCAAAAGGAAGTAAGCGATTTTATTAAATTAAAAGATGAAATGATAGATATAACTTGTGATGGAATTATTGACAATGATGAGAAGCCTAGATGGGAAAAAATAATCAAAGAATTGGATGATGTTGTTGATGCAATAATGGCTTTAAAGTTTGCAAAATAAGAGGAGGGTTTAATGAATGGGTAAGTCAATATCAGTTAAAGAAGCAGCTAAAATCATGGGGAAAAGTGAACAATTTGTAAGAGTTGGCTTACAAAGAGGTTTATTACCTTTTGGTCAAGCGATTAAAATGAGCTCTATTTATACTTACTACATTTCCCCGAAACTTTTTGAGGAATATGTAGGATATAGGAATTAGCAATAAAAGAATAAGAGAGGATAGATGTAATGAATAGTTTGCTAGGTAGGTTTAAAGAAGTATATGAAAATGGAACAGGTTTTAAAGTTTCTTGGAGCAAGTTAGACAAAGATGGAAGATTAACAGTTGGAATAGTCGATAAAGAAGGATATGAAAGATTTTGGCTTCATGTAGTAGAACGTAATGGTCAAATTGAATGGTATTAAATAAAAAAAGAACCTTATAAAAAGGTTCATCAGTCTAAATGGTACGGACTGCCATCCGTATCTCCATTATAACATAGAAGGAGAGAAAAGAAAATGAAAATTATATCTGTTATCAATATAAAGGGTGGAGTTGCTAAAACAGTGTCAACTGTTAATATAGCAGCAGAGTTAGGAAGAATGGGTAAAAGTGTATTAGTTATAGACTTAGATCCTCAAGCAAATGCTACAAAAAATTTAAATTGTTATGAAGCTGATAGACCTTCAACTTATGAAGTGTTGAAAGGGGAAGAACCTGCATTTGTATTTACTGGATTTGATGGAGTGCATTTGATGCCATCTAACATTAAGCTAATATTAAGTGAAAGTGAAATACTAGCAGATACTAAGAAATCAAGGGAATTAAGATTAAGAAAGTATTTAAGAAATATGAAATATAGTTATGATTATGTGATTATAGATTGCCCTCCTTCTTTGGGAGTATTAACTACTAATGCATTAGTAGCTTCAGAATATGTTTTAGTTCCAATTAAAATAGATAAATTTGCACTAGATGGATTTGAATATCTCTTATCTAGTATTGAAGAAATTAGGGAAGAATTTAATCCAGAACTTAACTTATTAGGTGTATTTATAACAATGGATAGAGCAACGGCTATAAATAGAGAAATAAAAGGTGAATTAAAAAATTATTTAGGAGATAAGCTATTCAATACAAGTATAAGGGAAAATATAGATGTGATTAAAAGTACATTTAATTTAATGCCTGTCACTTACTTTAATAGGCGAGCAAACGCAACTAAGGACTATAAGGCTTTAGTGAAGGAGATAGAAGAATGTCTTATTTAAATGGATTAAAAGGAATAGCAGATAGAGTAAATAAATTAGATGCGGAAAAGAATTTTAATTTACAGTTAATAGATATAGACAAGCTATTACCTTCTAGTAATAACTTTTATGGAATCAGAGAGATAGAAGAACTAGCTGAAAGCATAAAAGAAAGTGGCTTAATGCATAACTTAGTTGTTAGAAAAATTAATGATGAAAGATATGAGATCCTTTCAGGGGAAAGAAGATATCATGCATTAAAGTCACTCGGTTATAAGAAAGTACCATGCCAAGTAAAAGAATTAAATGATACAGATGGAGAAATACTTCTTATTCAAGCAAATGCTAAACAAAGAGAATTAACTCCTACTGAAAAAATGAAGAGCATAGAGAGACTTGAACAACTTTATGCTTATAAAAAAGCAAATGGGGAAGAGGTTCCTAAAGGGAAGACGAGAGATATTATAGGAAAAGATATAGGGCTTTCAGGAGTGCAAGTAGGGAGATATAGTAAAGTATCTAAGAACTTAATAGAGCCACTTAAGGAGAAGTTAGATAAGGGCACTATAACATTAACTCAGGCAGATACTTTAAGTAACTTAAAAGATAATGAGCAGGAAGCAATACTGAATCAAATAGATAATACTAGCAGTAAGATTAGTAATGCTGAAATTGACATTTTGGTAGAAGGTATTAAGCAGCCATTAACAAGTAAAAAGGATATGGAGCTATTAAAAGAGCTAGATGTTAATAAAGCTGTGGATAAAGATAGAAAAATTGTTGATGAAATAAGAAGCTTATTAGAACAAAGTAAGATTCCTAAAATTATTATCTCAAGCAAATATGTTACTGCAAGTTTTTATACTAATAAAGTTGGTTTCGATGGAGAGAAGTTTGAAATCACTTTATCAGGATATGGGAAAATAAATAAGCTTAATATAATTGCTAAGGATATTAAACATGTTAAGGAACTTATTATAAACGATAAAAAGATAAATTGCGAAAAAGCATATGAAATAGCACCTAACTACTTTATTTGGTTTTCGTATATGGAGGTATAGATATGAGATTTACTGTACATGGGTTTAAACAAGATAAATTAATAGAACTAGGCCTAGATAATGATGATGCTCTCATATTAAGATACTTTATTGACTTTAGAGATACTGAATCCATGAGAGCAGAAGTTATTGAAGGAGAAACGTATTACTGGATTAAATACGAAGCCGTAATTAGTGCAATTCCAATTATAAAATTAAAGAAGAAAGATAGCCTATATAGGAAGCTTAAGAATATGGTGACTATTGGAGTTTTAAAACATAGAACCATAAAAAGTAATGGGACATATTCCTACTTTGGTGTAGGTGAAAAGTATTATGAATTAATAAATGAAGCTATCGGAAATAAATCCGAAGGGTACGGAAATAAATCCGTAGGGGGTGCGGAAGAAAATCCGAGGGGGTACGGAAATAAATCCGTACCAAATAATTCATCTATTATATATTCATCTATTAAAAATAATAATACTTCATCAGATGGAACATCAGATAGTCGAACACCTTATCAAAATATTATTAATTTATTCAATGCAACTTGTAAGTCCTTACCAAAGGTAATGGCTAGGAATAAGGCTAGGGATAAAAAAATTAAAAATATGTATAAGGAGTTAGGATTAGAAAATATTGAGATAGTTTTTAATAAGGCAGAAGCTAGTCCGTTCCTATCAGGAAGAAATGGAACATGGGAGAATTGTGGCTTTGATTGGCTTATTAGCCCTAGAAACTATATCAAGGTACTAGAAGGTAACTATGATGATAAAACAGTCATTAAGGAAGATAAGAAGCCTAAGAATAGTAATTCAGAAAAATACAAAATAAATCTTCAGGAGGACTTTTAAATGAATATAGCAACACCACATAGTATTGACACTGAAAAAGCATTACTAGGATGTTTAATAAATGATAAAGAGAAAATATACGATGTAGAGGCATTAATTACTGCAGATGATTTTTACTATGATAAGCACAAAGAGATATATACAGCAATTAAAGAGCTTGAAAGAAAGAATATAGATATTGATTTAATAACACTACTTGATTTAGTAAACAAGAAAAATATAGTCAAAAAATGTGGAGGGATATCCTACATTACCGAGCTTAGTACAGACGCTATATATAGCAGCAATATAGAAAGCTATGCAGATATAGTTAGGGAGAAATCAGACAGAAGAAAGCTAATAAATGCTGGCAGAGAGCTAGTAAAAAAGGCATATGAAGATAATGAGATTGATGAAATAGTTAGCGAAGTTGAGAACAGTATATATCAGGCTATAAGCAAAAGTAATGATGGAGAAATAGTTAGAATATCAGATGCAGTAAGTAGTGTTTTAAATAAGATTGAGATAAACCATTTAAATGGTGGAAAGATAACTGGTAAGACTACTGGATATAAAGAGATAGATGAATGCTTATCAGGGTTACAAAAGGGAGAGTTTATAGTTTTAGCTGCTAGACCATCTATGGGTAAAACTGCATTTGCTTTAAACATAGGGCAATATTCAGCAAAGGAAGCTAATGTAGCCATATTTTCATTAGAAATGTCAAAAGAACAATTAACAGAGAGATTACTTTCATCTATGGCATTAGTTGAGTTAGAGAAAATTAAAACTGGAAGATTAAACGATGCAGAGTTTGGGAAAATAGCTTCAGCTAGTAATGAACTGTCAAATAGGAATATTTATATAGATGATTTATCAACTTCTTTATCAGATATAAAAGCTAAATGTAGAACTTTAAAGAGAAAAAATGGACTTGATATTGTGATGATTGATTATCTTCAACTTATAGAGGTAGGGGAAAAAAGCCAGTCAAGAGAGCAGGAAATAGCAAAAATATCAAGAGAATTAAAAAAGCTATCTAAGAGTTTAGAAATAACAATAATAGCATTATCACAGCTATCACGTGCTCCAGAACAAAGAGCAGATCATAGACCAATGTTATCAGACTTAAGAGAATCAGGCTCAATAGAGCAGGATGCTGATGTAATTATGTTTTTATATAGGGATGAGTATTACAACAAGGAAACTGAGGAGAAAAACATATCAGAAGTAATAGTTGGGAAAAATAGAAATGGAGAAGTCAAAACTATAAAACTTGGATGGGTAGGACAATATCAGAGATTTGCTCCATTAGAGTTAGTATGGAGGCAAAGATGAGATTAAGCAAAGAAACAATTGAATTTTTTAAGAAGAGTAGAGAATTAATGGATCATACTCAATCAATGGCTATGGCAACTAATTATAAACCTAAAGATTTTAATTATAGTCAATATGGAATTTTGCTAACAAAGGCATTAAAGGAGGTCGGAGATGAAGAAGAAATCAGAAAAGTCTACCCAAATGGATTGTATTGATTCAGTAGTACATTTATATTTCTTGGGATATTCAGTTGAAGAAGCCATAAAAGAAGTTAAGTCTTGTAATAAAGATGAGGTGATTGAATGCTTGAAAAGTGTAATTACAATATAAAAGATAAAGTTGAATTCAAAATAAAAGATGAGCCTTTAACTGGAATAATAACCTCAATAAGTCCAAGTGGAAAGATAGTAAGAGTTAGAGTAATAAAGTATGGGCGAAGATGTTGGCAGGAGTGGTTAAAAGCAAATCAAATAAAATTAATGGGGGGATTAGGTAATGAATAAAGTAATACTTATTGGAAGATTAACAAGAGATCCTGAGCTTAATTTTGCAGCAGGAAGTGGTACCGCAGTAACAAGGTTTACTTTAGCAGTGAAAAGACCATTAAAAAAAGACGAATCGGATTTTATAAATTGTATATCCTTTGGAAAAACAGGAGAAACAATAGCACAGTACATTACAAAGGGCAGACAATTAGCTGTTGCTGGAAGTATTAGAACTGGAAGTTATGATGCTAAGGATGGGAGTAAAAGATACACAACTGATATAATAGTTGATTCATTCGAATTCTTAGGGAATGGACAAGGTCATAATCAGAACAATTCATCAAATCAAGATAATAATTTTGATGAAGATATGACTCCAATAGATGATGGGGACATGCCTTTTTAAATAATGAATGATTTGTAACTATTGCGAATTAAGGAGAAATGTTATGGAAGATAAAAAATATCTAATAATTTGTTTAAGGCATGGCTATTGGAATAGATATGACAATATAGTTTTTTGGGGTAAAAATAAAAGTGGTTACTATTCAGATTTATCTAAAGTTGGGTTGTACACAAAGGAAGAAGCGTTGAAAATATGTGATAAAGGAGATTGTTTTATTCATATTGATAAAATTGGAATAACTAAAGAAATGATGGAATCATTAAATCCTAATATAGAGATAAAGGTTAAAAAGACTGATTCTATATGTAGGTATGTTAATACTTTTGTTAGGATAATGGATAATAAAAGCATTATGAAATGGGGAGCGTAATTCGTCATTCAGAAAAAATATGTAGTTAGTAAGAAAGCGAAGATAATTATTAGGGTGTTCATTACGAACACCTTAAATAACTAAAAAATAATAGAGAGTGAGAGTAGATTATGTTAATAAATGAAGAGTGCTATAGAAAATTTAAGAGACAAGTTGAAGATGATTTAGAAAAATACAGTTTTTATGTAATAAGCATTGAAGCATCAGGATTAGGAGAAGCAACAAGATGGGATAAAATTTATAGTAAGAGTATTCATCCTTCT
>OJZB01000169.1_pt1 | contig 7715 bp, 9 predicted proteins | sample 1601081 | NCBI WGS metagenome assembly OJZB01 (sample SAMN04436783, study PRJEB24849) | human gut metagenome | biome: human gut; feature: NICU; material: stool | host: Homo sapiens | place: USA: Saint Louis, MO | collected 2011-05-03 | reverse complement strand
AAAAATAATTGTTAGGAGAGAGATTTATGAATAAGATATGTGTACTTGGAAGCATGAATATGGATTTAGTTTTAAAGGTTAAGGATATACCACAAGTAGGAGAAACTATTTTATCAAAATCTTTTGAAAAGATATCAGGTGGAAAGGGAGCAAATCAAGCAGTAGCTGCTAAGAGAAGTGGCTCAGAAGTAACAATGATATCTAAGATAGGTAAAGATGATAATGGCTTAATACTTAAAAAGAAGCAACTGGAATGGCAATTATAATGGTTAATGAAAATGGAAATAATTCAATAATAGTTGTTCCAGGATCAAATATGACAATAAATGAAGAAGAAATTAATAAATCAGAAAAAGCATTAAAAGAAAGTGATATATTAATATCTCAATTTGAAACACCAGAAGAAATTACTTTTAAAGCATTTAAAAAGGCTAAGGATTTTGGAAAAGTAACAATACTAAATCCTGCACCAGCTAAAAAAATAAATGATGAACTTTTAAAAGTAACAGATATTATAGTACCAAATGAAACAGAAGCAGAAGTTTTAACTGGTATAAAAGTAGAAAATTTAGAAGATGCAAAAAAAGCAGCAGAAGTTTTCTTAAATAAAGGAGTTAAATTTGTAATTATAACTTTAGGCTCAAGAGGAGCAGCAGTAATAGGAAAAGAATTTAGTGAAGTAGTTCCTGCATTTAAAGTAAATGCAATTGATACAACAGCTGCTGGAGATAGCTTTATAGGAGGATTAAGTTCAAAAATAGATGTTAAAAGCCTTAATAAAGAAAATCTTATAAAAGCAGTGACATTTGGAAATAAAGTCTCATCAATAGCAGTTCAAAGAAAAGGAGCACAACCTTCAATACCATATTTAAAAGAAGTAGAAGAGCTTTATGGAGAGGAGTAATACAAATGAGAAAAACATCATTATTAAATAGTAATTTAAGTTCGGTAATATCAAAAATGGGACACACAGATATGTTAGCAATAGGAGATTGTGGATTACCAATCCCGAGTGTAACTGAAAGAATAGATTTAGCATTAATAAACGGAATACCAACATTTATACAAACTTTAAAAGCAACATTAGAAGAACTACAAATAGAAGAAGTAATATTAGCTAAGGAAACAGAAGATATAAGTCCAAAGCTTTTTGAAGAAATAAAAGATATTATAGGAGATGTAAAAATAACATTTGTATCTCATGAAGAGCTAAAAAGAAACTTAAAGGAATGCATAGCAGTAGTTAGAACAGGTGAACAAACACCTTATGCAAATATAATTTTAAAATCAGGAGTTGTATTTTAGTTAAGGAGGGTATTTATATGAGTAAAAGAATACCAATGCTAAGAATGGAGGGGGTATCTAAGATATTCCCAGGGGTTAAGGCCCTAGATAATGTTGATATAACAGCTTATGGGGGAGAAGTTACAGCTTTAATGGGCGAAAATGGAGCTGGTAAGTCTACACTAATGAAGATATTAAGTGGAGTTTATCAAAAGGATGAAGGTAAGGTATTTATAGATGGAGTAGAGGCACATATAAAAGGAATAAAATCAGCAGAAGAATATGGAGTTACTATTATCCATCAAGAAATGAGCGTTTTAAATAATTTAACAGTTGCAGAAAATATATTTTTAGGAAATGAAAAATTTCATAAGTTCACAGGAAAAATAAATAAAAAGGAACTTGTGGAAAGAAGTAAATTATTCTTAGATCAAATAGGTGCAAATATAAATCCTAATACTCTTGTTTCTAGCTTAAATGTTGGAGAAAAACAAATGGTAGAAATAGCAAAGGCTTTAACTAAGAATGCAAGAGTAATAATAATGGATGAGCCAACTACAGCTTTAACAGAAGTGGAAACTAAGAATTTATTTAAGGTAATAGATAGTTTAAAGAAAAAAGGTATTGCAATAATTTATATATCCCATAGGATGGAAGAAATATTTGCTATATGTGATAGAGTTGAAGTTCTTAGAGATGGAAAATATGCAGGAAATGCCTTAATAAAAGATATTGATAATGATAAATTAATTTCAATGATGGTTGGAAGAAAAATAGAAGATCAATTCCCTTACAGAGAGGTAAAGAGTGGAAAAGACATTTTAGAAGTTATGAATCTTAACGCAAATGTTGGAATAAAAGATATAAGCTTCAATGTAAAAGAGGGAGAAATCTTAGGAATAGCTGGTCTTATGGGGTCAGGAAGAACAGAAGTTGCAAAAACAATATTTGGAGAATATAAGAAGACTTCAGGATCTATAAAAATAAAAGGAAAAGAAGTTAATATAAAGAATATTCAAGAAGCAATAGATAATGGAATTTGTTATCTATCAGAGGATAGAAAAAAAGAAGGATGTGTTTTAAGTTTATCTGTAGCTGAAAATATGATTTTATCTAATTTAAAAAAATATGAAAGTAAAATGATGTCTATAGATAAAAATAAAGCAATAAAAGATGTTGATTATTATATAGATAAAATTAAGATAAAAACACCAAATAGAGATCAATTAATAAAAAATTTAAGTGGAGGTAATCAACAAAAGGTTATACTTGCAAAATGGCTTATGTTATCTCCAGAAGTACTAATAATAGATGAACCTACAAGAGGGATAGATGTAGGAGCAAAGAAGGAAATATACGAATTACTAAATGAACTTAAAGCATCTGGAAAGGCAATAATAATGATATCTTCAGATTTACCAGAAGTTTTAGGAATAAGCGATAGAATACTTGTTATGAGTGAAGGAAGAATATCAGGAGAATTAAAAAGAGAAGAAGCTTCACAAGAAAGCATAATGAAATTAGCTGTTGGAATGAATAAATAGTTGGGAGGATACAATTATGAATATTAATATAAAAGAAACTGCATCTAAATATAAATCTCTTATAGGGCTAGTGTTACTATGTGCGATAATTACATTTGTTACACCATCATTTTTATCACTATCAAATATTACTAATGTTTTTACACAAGTTTCAGTTAATGCAATAATTGCAGTAGGTATGACTTTTGTTATCTTAACTGGTGGAATAGACTTATCAGTTGGTTCAACTTTAGCAATTAGTGGAGCATTATCAGCATCAATAATTAAATCAACAGGAAGTGTTACATTAGCAATAATAGTTGCAGCATTAGTTGGTATAGCAATTGGTTTAGTAAATGGACTTTTAATATCAAAAGGTAAGTTACAAGCATTTATAGCAACACTTGCAACAATGACAATATTTAGAGGTGCTACTTTAGTATTTACAAATGGAACTCCAATTTCTAAGTTACCAGAAAAATTTGTTAATATAGGTAATGGAAAAATAGGATTTATGCCAATTTCAGTTATAATCACTGTAATCGTTTCTATAATAGCAATTTATGTTTTATCACAAACAAGATTTGGTAGATATCTTTATGCACTAGGTGGAAATGAAGATTCAGCTAGACTATCAGGTATAAATACAGATAAAATTAAGACTTTAGTATATGTAGTTTCAGGTTTTGCATCATCAATAGCAGGGGTAATTATAACTAGTAGAATAGCATCAGCTTCACCAAATGCAGGAACAAGTTTTGAATTAGATGCAATAGCAGCAGTTGTTATTGGAGGTACATCACTAGCTGGTGGAGAAGGTAAAATAACAGGAACATTAATAGGTGCTCTTATTATAGGAGTGTTAAATAACGGATTAAACTTAATGAATGTATCACCATTTTATCAATCAATAGTAAAAGGATTAGTTATCTTAATAGCAGTATTATTAGATAAAAAGAGCAGAAAGAAAGCATAATTGAAATAGGAGGAGATAACATGAAAGGTATAAAAAAGATATTAGCATTTTCTCTAGTAGCCATAATTTCAATGAGTTTCTTTATGGGATGCTCAAATAGAAATAGTGACAAAAAGGTTGGGATAGTTTTATCCACTTTAAATAATCCTTTCTTTGTTAGTATGAAAGAAGGGGCGGAAAAAGAGGCAGAAAAGCTAGGCTTTGAGTTAATAGTTTTAGATTCACAAAATGACCCAGCTAAAGAAAGATCAAACGTAGAAGATTTAATACAGCTTGGTGTAGTGGCTTTATTAATAAACCCAACAGATAGTGATGCTGTTGTTAAATCAGTAGAAGTTGCAAATGAAGCAAATATACCAGTAATTACTTTAGATAGACAATCAAATGGAGGAGAAGTTACAAGTCATATAGCTTCAGATAATATAAAGGGTGGAGCTATGGCAGCAGAATTTGTTTTAGAAAAGCTTGGAACTGAAGCTAATATAAATGTAGTTGAACTTCAAGGTATCCCAGGAGCATCAGCAACTAGAGATAGAGGAGCAGGTTTTCATAGTATCTTAGATGATAAAACAAATGTTAAGTTTGTTTCAAGTCAAGCAGCAGATTTTGATAGACAAAAGGGTTTATCAGTAATGGAAAATATACTACAAGGAAACTCAGATGTTCAAGTAGTATTTGCTCATAATGATGAAATGGCTCTTGGAGCGGCTAAGGCTATTGGAACAAGTAATGTTAAGGCAATGGTTATTGGTTTTGATGGAAACGAAGATGCCTTAGATGCAGTTGAAAAAGGAGAAATGATTGCAACTGTTGCACAGCAACCAGATTTAATTGGTGCATTAGGAGTTGAATTAGCATTAAAAATATATAATGGGGAAGCTGTAGATAAAGAAATTGCAGCTGATCTAAAAATTGTTAGTAATCAAAATTATTAGTAAATTTGTCAAATAAATATTAGTAAATTATGATATAATCTTATATGTAAGACTGCAATAAGGAGTGGAATTTATGAGCAAGGTAACTCTTCTAGATATCGCAAAATATGCAAATGTATCTAGGACCACAGCATCGATGGTATTAAATAATAAAGATATAAATGTATCAGAAGAAACAAGAAATAGAGTTTTAGAAGCAGCAAAAGAACTTAACTATATACCCAATTCATTAGCAAGAAGTTTAAGTACGAAAAAAAGTTATACCATAGGTTTTGTTATTCCAGATATAGAAAATCCATTCTTTGCAGAGATGGCAAAAGCTATTGAAATAGAAGCAGAAAAACATGGATATAGTATAATCTTATGTAATACATTCAATAGTAGTAGAAAAGAAGAAGAATATATAAGATTATTAATAAGCAAACTAGTTGACGGAGTAATAATCGTAGCAAGTGGTAAGAAAAGTAATTCTATAAATATGCTAAAATCTAATGAAGTACCATTTGTTGTTGTTGATAGGCACATTGATGAAGAAGAAAATGTAAATGGTGTCTTTTGTGATAACGAAGAGGGAATAAAAATAGGTTTGGACTATTTAATAGGAAAAGGATATAAGAATATAGCTTTTGTAGGAGCAACTCAAAATGAAGTAAGCTCAAATTCAAGACTTAGATACTTTGAAAAAATATCTGAGGAGTATAATATTTTTAATGAACTTTTATTAGAAGAGGATGAAATTTCATTACAAGGGGGAATAAATGCAACTGAAAGACTCATGGTGAAAAATAATAATGTTGATGTAATATTTTATAGTAGTGATATTATGGCTATTGGTGGAATTAAGTGCCTCATTAGAAAAGGCTTAAAAGTACCAGAAGATATAGGAATATTAGGTTATGATAATATAGGAATATGTTCTTATATAGAACCAGAGTTAACTACAATTGCACAACCAATTTATAATATGGGAAGGGAAGCTTTTAATTTATTAATGGATGTTGCAAGTAATAATAGTAGAAAAAATATTATTAATTTAAAACCGTATTTAGTGGAAAGAAAAACAGTAAAATAGATTAGGTGGTGTAAAATATGAATAAAGAAAATTTAATTTCTATCTCTAAGAATGTTAGAAAAAATATAATAGAAATGCTTTGTGAATCAAAATCTGGACATCCAGGTGGATCATTATCTTGTGCAGATATATTAACATATTTATATTATGAAAAGATGAATATAGATGTAAGCAATCCTAAGTGGGAGCAGAGAGATAGATTTGTATTAAGTAAAGGACATGCAGCTCCAGCACTTTATTCAGTGTTAGCTGAAAAAGGATTTTTCCCTAAGGAAGAATTAAAAACTTTAAGAAAAACAGGTGGATTACTTCAAGGACATCCAGATTCTAAGCATGTTCCAGGAGTTGATGTTTCAACAGGATCACTTGGACAAGGAATATCTAATGCTGTAGGAATGGCTTTAGGATTAAAAGCTCAAAATAATAATGCTAGAGTTTATGCAGTATTAGGAGATGGAGAACTTCAAGAAGGTTTAGTTTGGGAAGCTTCAATGGCAGCTGCTCATTATAAATTAGACAACTTAGTTGCAATAGTTGATTTTAATGGATTACAAATAGATGGTAAAAACGAAGAAGTTATGGGAATTAGTCCTTTAGATGAAAAGTTTAGAGGTTTTGGATTTAACGTAATTGAATGTGATGGACATGACTATGAAGAATTAGATAAAGCTTTTAAAAGCGCAGAAGAAACAAAGGGCAAGCCAACTGTAATAATAGCTAAAACAGTAAAAGGTAAGGGTGTTAGCTTTATGGAAAACCAAGCAGGATGGCATGGACAAGCACCTAACAAAGAACAAACAGAACAAGCTATTACTGAAATCATGAAGTAGGAGGTATTTATAATGGGTAAGGCAACAAGAGAATCATATGGAATGGCTCTAGTAGAATTAGGAAAAGAAAATGAAAAAGTTGTAGTTCTTGATGCGGATCTTTCTAAGTCAACAAAAACATGTGATTTTAAAAATATGTTTAAAGATAGATTTTTTAATGCAGGTATAGCAGAGCAAAACTTAATGGGAATGGCAGCAGGTTTTGCTAATGTAGGAAATATACCATTTGCTAGTACTTTTGCAGTATTTGCAACAGGTAGAGCATTTGAAGTAATAAGAAATTCAATATGCTATCCAAAAATGAATGTTAAAATAGCTGCAACTCATGCAGGAATAACAGTTGGAGAAGATGGTGGTTCACACCAATCTGTTGAAGATATTGCACTTATGAGCGCACTTCCAAATATGACTGTAATAGTACCAGCAGATCATAGAGAAGCTATGCAAGCTACAAAAGCAGCAGCAAATTTTGTGGGACCAGTATATTTAAGATTTGGTAGATGTAATACAGAAGATATATTTGACGATAATTATAAATTTGAAATTGGAAAAGGTGTAGAGCTTAGAGAAGGAAATGACGTAGCTATAATTGCTACTGGAATGATGGTTCAAAAAGCAATAGAAGCATCTGATAAATTAAAAGAAGAAGGAATAAATGCTAGAGTTATTAATATTTCTACTATTAAGCCAATAGATAAAGAATTAATAATAAAGGCAGCAAAAGAAACAAAAGGAATAGTTACAGCTGAAGAACATTCAATAATAGGTGGACTTGGAGCAACAGTTTCTCAAGTTGTAACAAGCAATCATCCTACAATAGTTAAAACAATAGGAATAAAAGATACATTTGGTGAATCAGGAACTCCTGACGAACTAATGAAAAAATATGGCTTAACAAGTGATGAAATAATAAAAGCTGTAAAAGAAATTATTTAATATATAAGGTTAAAATAAGAATTTAGTATTTATATAATTTACTTAAATGGAAAAGATACCTCAATTTACATAGGTATCTTTTTTATTGTATGGGGAAATATAATATTATTAAAATTACAATAAGTTATGAAAAGGAGTTACTGATAATAAGTAAAATCT
>OJZB01000159.1_pt1 | contig 8209 bp, 12 predicted proteins | sample 1601081 | NCBI WGS metagenome assembly OJZB01 (sample SAMN04436783, study PRJEB24849) | human gut metagenome | biome: human gut; feature: NICU; material: stool | host: Homo sapiens | place: USA: Saint Louis, MO | collected 2011-05-03 | reverse complement strand
GGGAACAACGACATGATAAAATGGTAATTAGCTATATTTTTCTAACTTTGCAACAAAACCAAAAATAAGGATTATTAAAAAAGTGGCTAATAATTAGCCACTTTTTTAATTTGAGCCCGGAGCTTTTGGATGTTTCGTTTCTGCTGGTGAAGTTTCACAAGAATATTTTGTATGATGTTTACAAGAAGCTGCAGTTACAATTTGAGCTGCAGTTGTCCAAGGATTTGGCAAGCCTGGCTTTACTTGTGGAGTTTTACCCATAACGAATACCTCCTTTATATATGTTTGATTAGAGAATAACATATTCAACAGTATATGTCATATAATTCTGAATATCTTACTTTAATTGTTGTAGCTCAATCATATTTTTATATTTTGAATGTCTAGCTAATAACTCTTCATGAGTACCCATTCCTGTAATTTCACCATTATCGATAAAAATTATTTTATCAGCTTTTAGTACAGTGGAAAGACGATGCGCTACTATTATTGTTGTTCTATCGTTGCTAACATTTTTTATAGATTCTTGTATTTTGTGTTCACTTTCGCTATCTAAATTTGAAGTAGCTTCATCTAACAACAAAATCCCAGGTGTTTTAATAAAGTTTCTAGCTATATCTAACCTTTGTTTTTCACCGCCAGATAAATTAATTCCTTTTTCTCCAATAAGCGTATTATAATCATTAGGTAATTTCATTATAAAATCATGCGTTGACGCTAGCTTAGAATAATAAATGATATCTTCTATACATGGTGTCTCTTGTAGCGAATAAGTAATATTGCTTTTCACTGTTCTATTCAATACACCAGAGTTTTGCATAACATATCCTAAATTTTTTCTCCAATTAACTAAAGAATAGTCATAAATAGAATTAGTTCCATACTTAATTGAACCACTTTGAATTTCATATAGTCTTGAAATCAAATTAAGAATAGTTGTTTTACCAGAACCGGAAGGACCTACTATAGCAGTTATTTTATTTTTAGGTATAGTAAAGGATAAATTAGTAAAAACATGATTGTTTTCATCATAACTGAAAGATACGTTATTAAATGATAAATCTACTGAATTTAAAATATTAAGATTATTATTTTGTAAATTTTCTTTTTCTTCACTTAATATTTCAGAAAGTCTTTGACTTGCACCTATAGTTTTTTTATATCCTGTAAAGAGACTAGATATTTTTTCAATAGGGTCAGTTAATTGAGTCATATAAAAAATAAGAGCAATAAGCGTGCCAGGAGATATGGCTCCAGATGCCACTCTATATCCTCCAAAACCTAATACACCCCCCATTGAAACAAGCATAATTAACGTAGAAAGAGGTACTACAATTGAATTGATAACACCTTCTTTCACCCCCAAATAATATATATTTCGTAAATATGAATTAGTTTGACGAAACTCTTTATTAATTGAATTTGAAAGTTTAACTAATTTGATTTTAGATAAAACATGAGCTATTACACCACTAACCTTAGCAGTTTCAAGTTGTGTTTTATAAGAAAGTTTTTGCATTACGTTGCTTATTGGTATTATTAAAATGACATACATAGGTATTGAAATAAGAGCAATTAAAGCTGTTTCCCAATCTAGCATAAATAAAAAAAAGATTGATCCAAATAGTACAATTATTGATGGAAAAAAAGATGGTATAATTTCTGTAATGAAACTGTTTATTGATTTAGTGTCATCTATAATTCTACTTAATAGTTCACCATTACTATTTTTATCAAAAAAAGACGTTTTTAATCTTAAAATATGATTCCAAACTTTGTTAGTTAGAGAATAAATTATATTTTCGCCTAATCTAGTTAATAGATATATACTTAATCCGTTCAAGATGGAACTTAACAAAAAAATGAAAACAAATACTATAATATAGTATTTGTTTTTTATGACTTCTGAAAAATTATCAACTATATTTTGAGTGAATAAAGGAACTATAAGTTGAAATATACTGCCTATTATTGATAATAAAACAGAGAAAAAGAGTAACCACTTAGGAATTTCAATCTCATTAACTAAATGTAAAACTGGGTTTTTTTGTTTCATAGTATCCTCCAAAATACTTTTAATAAATTTCTAAGTTCTTAGTGTTTTTTAATATACCTTTTTCAGTAATGATATTTTTCTCATTTACAACATACATAAATGGAGTTTGTGAAATGAATAATTCTTCCCAATTAATATCTTTTATAATTTTAAAATTGAATGGACCTTTCGTATTAAAGTAGTTATCTACAGCAACTTCATCGTCTATAAAAATTACATAGACATTATTTAAGTGATCATTTAAGCTCAGCAACTCATCTATAATTTTAGCACAGTGGGGGCACTGAGTACTTAAACAAAAAATGTAATTTTTACTTTCTGTTAAATTAAAATTTTTGTATGGGAAAGATAAGGATATAGGGATTCCTTGCAAATCCAATATTTTTCTATTTATATCATTATAGAAAAATATGATGCTTATAATTAAAACAAACAGTAACAAAGCTATTATGTATACCATGAATTTCATCGTCCCTTTCTATTGATTATTGTTTTTATATAGAAATAAAAACATAAAAAAACAGAGTTTATAATTATATAATATACATTTATGGTGATATCAAATTTAAAAGAGCAAGATATAATTAATACACTAAGCATATTCATTGACACTTTGGTCCAGTTTATATTACTTGTTAATCTTTTACCAAAACAATCACATTCTTGGCCCTTTTTTCCTATAAATATTAAAACCGTTACAAATAAACTAAAAAAAGTATACATTAATAAGAGTATTGTCATACTCCACATAGAAATTTTCAGTGAAAGAAATATAGTTAGTGGAACAAAAACTTCTATAAATATTAGTAAAAATGAACAAAATTTAATTAGTTTTAAATTCACCTTATGATTTAATAATTCATATGTGTTTAGAGAAAAATGTGAAAAAGAATAAATTTTTAAAATTCCTGATACCAATGTTTGAATCAAAATGTAAGTTATAGCAATACTAAATAGAATATCCATATATTCCACTCCTAAAAGTATATAATATAAAGGATAAAACATTTGGCATAATTTTTGAAGTTATAATAAGAAAAAGGTATTATAGTAAAATATGTTAAAATAAGGTATAACCATATTTAGGAGGTGCTTTAATGTTTGAAAAGATGTTTAAAATTAGTAGTCTGCTATTTTTAATAAACATGATTTTTGTAGCAATAAAAGATATAGTATTAGGTGGTGAAACTACAAGAGCCGGTAATAATTTATTAGTTATTATAACTATTATTTTCACTATTTCAATGCTTATAACGAGCTTTTATTATATTAAAAATAGAAAAAGTGATTCTTCAAAGAATTATAAAGGCTTATACTATACTGTTCTTATTTTTATGCCAATAGTATGGATATTAGTTGGTTATTACGTGTTTTCACCATTGCCAGAGTTGCTTTCTCACACAAACACGTAAAAGTATATGTTGAGTTAAATTGTTATAAAAGAAACTAATAGCTCTCAAAAAACTTCTTTTTGAACAAATTCCCCCCATCGCAATTGTTATTTGAATTTTAAATACATTTATTTAAAATGGTTCTATTGAAAAGTTAGAAAAATATAGCTAATTACCATTTTATCATGTCGTTGTTCCCTTAACTGGCTAACATATGCCTAATTTCGTGGCATGGCGAAAATCCGTAGATCTGAAGAGACCTGCGGTTCTTTTTATATAGAGCGTAAATACATTCAATACCTTTTAAAGTATTCTTTGCCGTATTGATACTTTGATATCTTGTCTTTCTTACTTTAATATGACGGTGATCTTGCTCAATGAGATTATTTAGATATTTCGATGTACAATGACCGTCAGGTTTAAGTTTAAAAACTTTAATGACTTTAGCCATTGCGACCTTCGTTGAAGGTGCCTGATCTGTAATTACCTTTTGAGGTTTACCAAATTGTTTAATGAGACGTTTGATAAACGCATATGCTGAATGATTATCTCGTTGCTTACGCAACCAAATATCTAATGTATGTCCCTCTGCATCAATGGCACGATATAAATAGTTCCATTTTCCTTTTATTTTGATGTACGTCTCATCAATACGCCATTTGTAATAAGCTTTTTTATGCTTTTTCTTCCAAATTTGATATAAAATTGGGGCATATTCTTGAACCCAACGGTAGACCGTTGAATGATGAACGTTTACACCACGTTCCCTTAATATTTCAGATATATCACGATAACTCAATGCATATCTTAGATAGTAGCCAACGGCTACAGTGATAACATCCTTGTTAAATTGTTTATATCTGAAATAGTTCATACAAAAGACTCCTTTTTATTAAACTTATACTATAAATTCAACTTTGCAACAGAACCGTATCAAGACAAGAAGAAACTCGTTTTCAACTCATTTCAAAAAAACAAAAAAGAAAGGTGTAAATATGAAAAAGTTAGAAGATAAATCACAGATTACACTAATAATACAGTCACTAATTACTATCATCTTATTTTTTATCTGTGAAATGCTATTTTTTACGTACCTAACTAAACCTATATTTTACATAATAAGCATAATTTGTTTGTTCCTAACTCTTGGATTATGTACTTTTTTTAAGTTTAATTTATTTTCTTTCAAAAGTTTAAAGAAAAAAGAATTAGCTATAATCATAATTAGTTTTCTAATTCTGGAAATATCAACATCTTTAATAACTAGCTTTGCTTCTATACCTGCTAACGAAGATGGATTAAACGAGGCAGTTAATCATTCAAAATTATTCATAACAATAATTACATTAGGAATTTTTATACCGATAATAGAAGAATGTATTTTCAGAGGAATTTTAATTAAAGTTATGTTTCAAAAAAAACAATGGTTAGGTGTAATAGTATCTATAATTTTATTTACGCTTTCTCATGGTCCAACAAATGCAACAGATTACATAATTTATGGTATCCCAGCAATCATTTATTCAATAAATTACTATAAAACTCAAAGACTAGAGATACCAATCATAATCCACATATTAAATAATTTATTAGCAACTTTATATTAATATCGCTTTATTCCAACCAAAAATTTTCTCGGCATAAATGTATGGTCTACTTTTTGTCTTTCGAAGGTTTCCAAAACAAAACCACAGCTATAAAAAATAAGAAGTAAATAATAAACCAAAAATCTAAATGACTTTGATTTATTTGTTGATGTATAAAAAAAAGCATCAAAATAGATAATAATAGTTGGACAACAATACGAGATGACATCTAAAAACACTCCTTTTTTTTAATGATTCTCTTCTTTATTTTTATCTTTTATTTTAGCAAATAAATTTGTTGTCTCTTCTTCAAAAACTGTTGCTAAAGAAACTAAGATATTTAACAAGCATACAAAAATTCCAAAACATATAGAGTTCCTTTTCAACAAACTTTATCACAAGTCCTATTAAAATTTTAAATACCTTATTTGTTATTTAAAGATATTTTTAGAACATTTAGGCGTATTTTATGTATATTTAATTCAAAATCATTTAAAGGATCTGAGAACACAAATATGAGCTAAGTAAAAAAACAAGTCTAAACTTTTTTGATGAACCAGAGACAAATTTTTGAGACGCTTATCAGTTACATGTAAATTAAAATTTGGCATAAAATCATTTAAAAACCAACTTTGTTTTTTAGTTTTTTCGGAGACATTTTTCTTTTAAAACACCAAGATTTTGATTTGAACCCAAATCATGAGTTAAGAGCATAAGGGAAATTTGCCACCTTTTACAAAGGTAGGTCTGGCGAAGCCAGACATTTCAAAGGTTTCAGAGTTTTTCTTTTGGTGCCTAAATTTTGTGTTTGTACCCAAAAAGTACCCCTATAAATTGTGTTTGTACCCAAAATGTTCCCCTACATATTGTATCTGTACCCATTTTGTACCCATACTTTTTTTACGACTTTTCAATAACAAATGCTAGATTTTTTAGCTAAAGTTCCCTATTTTTTAAGAGATAATTTTGTTTTCGAAATGCCCAATTGCTGTAATTGAATGTGTTTTTTTATCATTTTTTGAATTAAATTACCATATTCAGTGTTATCTAAATTTAAAAGTTTATGTTTTTATTTAAGTAATTACACCGAAACTTAGTATACATTTTCGATATAAAATTCATTCTAAGTCATTAATAAGTTCTGCATTTTTTCAGGAGTTCTTGTTAAATAATCGAACGAAATAATGGAATATTTTGATTAATTCTTTCATAATTTCTTTTGTTGAAAATCCTGCTGCTTTCATTTCAACTGCTTTATACTTTGTTTCTACTGAATAAGAAACTCTTTTCATAGAAAAAACACCTCCGTATGATTCATTTTAATATGAATTCAACGAAAGTGTTTTTATATAATTCCCACTAATTGGGGTCAGTCTACTACATTGTATTCTGGACTTTTATATAGAAGCATGTCATACATAAACAAATTTGCTGTAAACATTTCGAATATTGAAGCTAAGATTCGAAAATGTATGTTCGTAAAACCAGTTTGAATTAAAAAATATGAGAATGAAATTATTAAAAATAATAAGATTTCATAAATTAAAAGAATCATGATTTTTCTGGTTCTGTTGCAAAGTTAGAAAAATATAGCTAATTACCATTTTATCATGTCGTTGTTCCCTTAACTGGCTAACATATGCCTAATTTCGTGGCATGGCGAAAATCCGTAGATCTGAAGAGACCTGCGGTTCTTTTTATATAGAGCGTAAATACATTCAATACCTTTTAAAGTATTCTTTGCCGTATTGATACTTTGATATCTTGTCTTTCTTACTTTAATATGACGGTGATCTTGCTCAATGAGATTATTCAGATATTTCGATGTACAATGACAGTCAGGTTTAAGTTTAAAAGCTTTAATGACTTTAGCCATTGCGACCTTCGTTGAAGGTGCCTGATCTGTAATTACCTTTTGAGGTTTACCAAATTGTTTAATGAGACGTTTGATAAACGCATATGCTGAATGATTATCTCGTTGCTTACGCAACCAAATATCTAATGTATGTCCCTCTGCATCAATGGCACGATATAAATAGTTCCATTTTCCTTTTATTTTGATGTACGTCTCATCAATACGCCATTTGTAATAAGCTTTTTTATGCTTTTTCTTCCAAATTTGATATAAAATTGGGGCATATTCTTGAACCCAACGGTAGACCGTTGAATGATGAACGTTTACACCACGTTCCCTTAATATTTCAGATATATCACGATAACTCAATGCATATCTTAGATAGTAGCCAACGGCTACAGTGATAACATCCTTGTTAAATTGTTTATATCTGAAATAGTTCTTACAAAAGACTCCTTTTTGTTAAAATTATATTATAAATTCAACTTTGCAACAGAACCTCGGAGACAATTTAGAAGTCGATATACAGGATGGCGTTGTAACATTTACCAAAAAGGAAAAGTCTATAAAAGATGAGATTCAAGATTTTTATAGAAATGATGGTCGTTATGAAGAAGAAGAAATAGACTTTGGACAATCAAAAGGAAAAGAAATATAGTACAACAATTTGATATTGATACTACTAATTTAGATTATAACCGAAGGAAAGAAAAACAAAGAAGGATTTAAAATGAATGGGAAATAATTACGAATGTTGCTCATTTCTATTTCAATTTATGATAGTAGAACTGCTGCTAATAATTATTAAGGAGACTAAGTAATTTTAGTCTCCTTTTTTGATATATTAAAGTACAAAAAGTTGGATGTAAATTGCATTAAGTATCTCAATTTAGATGCTACTATATACATTAATTAATCATATGTGGTGTCATATTATTCTTATAAATTGTCGTTACACACATCAAATATATATCGAATAGTTACTTTTAATATTCCATTATTCGTATTTTATACTCTGAATTTAAATTACTAAAGATGAACATAAGGGAGGTGAATAATGATATCTTTTATGCTATCAATTGATATTTTTTAATACAAAAACGAAAGGAAGGAAATATGTTAAAAAATATAATTAGTGTAGTTGTAGCAATACCTACTTTGTTTTCGGTTTTTAAAGTCGTAAATGAATATTTTAAAAAAAATCCCAAAAGTAATATAAAACTCTATTTTAGAAGTTTAATTATTAGTTTATTATGTTCGTTATTCAGTCAAGTCCAGACTCCTGTGTAAAATGCTATACAATGTTTTTACCATTTCTACT
>OJZB01000149.1_pt1 | contig 8816 bp, 8 predicted proteins | sample 1601081 | NCBI WGS metagenome assembly OJZB01 (sample SAMN04436783, study PRJEB24849) | human gut metagenome | biome: human gut; feature: NICU; material: stool | host: Homo sapiens | place: USA: Saint Louis, MO | collected 2011-05-03 | reverse complement strand
ATCTTTCCAGTCTTGTTTCAGTTTATTCATAGTTATTCTCTGCAAAATCACCCATAACTTAATACAATCATATAAAAATAACATTAGAAAAGGACATATATTAACAAATGGTAATTATAGCGTGTTATTTGGAAATAGCTATGAAATGCTACAAGCATCTTGTGGGTTATTCAATGGAGAAAGTATCTTAGGATTAGATGAAGTTAGTGTTAAATCTTTTGGATATAATATGGAATTGATAGGGATAAGATCTCCTCATGTTACAATGGGTAATGTGTGGTGTTGTAAGAACAAATATAATGAATTATTGGATAAGTACTTTAATACTAGCAATTTTATAATTCATGTAAATAGTATTAAAAATAATTTATTAGAAAGACTTTCTAGTGCCGATTTTGATTCAGATCAGATATTAGTTACGGATAATAGAATATTGGTTAATAGTGCGAAAAAGATATATGGTAAATTTTTAGTGCCTACTGATTTTACACCTAAAAAAACAGTTAATAGGACGAATAGTGTTGAAGATAAAATAGACTTAGATATTAAAACAAGTAAGAATCTTATTGGTGAAATTATAAATTTATCTCAGATATTGAATAGTGAATACTGGGATAGGTTAAAAAGTGGAAAGTCAGTAGATAGTTTATATGAAATTATAAGTCAGTTAGATGTTATGAGCTGTATCGAAATAGATAAAGCCAAGAAAGAGTCAGTGGTTGATTCTGAAAAAGAACTTAAATTAATTAGGGAAAGTGAATACATATCATATGGTCAAATTACTAGAGATAAGAAAAAGAAAAAAGTTATGTGTAGACCTTACTTTTTTAAATTTGTAGGTGAGGGGAAAAACTATAAGTTTATTAAAAAAGATACACCTATGGATTACCTAGAACAAATAATAGACAAAGAAGTGCCTAAAATAGAGAGTATAGATAGCACTATTAGTTTAACTGATTTACTAGTAGATGGAAACAATCATAAATCTGATAGGAAACAGATGCAAAATATAATAAATAAGGTTGGTAAATTAAATAATGAGATAAATGGTGTATGGGCTAGCAACATGTGTTATGAAGATAAAATCAGGTATTCAGTAATAAAAAAAGAGAAGATTGTTGATTTTATATCTAAGTTAAAAATATCAGATGAAACTTTTACAACACTTATATACAGGCTGGGGAGTGAGTATAATGATAAGTATGGAAATTTAAAAAGAATAGGACTTATTTTGTTAAATATATTATTCTTAGCACACAAAAATCAATTCTTAAATTTATTCAAACAGTTAAAAGGTGACGTTGAAGTATTAACAGAGGACAATGAAAATTTAAATAATAAATTAAAAATATATGAAAAAACGTACAAAAAGTCCACAAAAATGATTTTATAATCTATTTGAAACCTAGTAAAATAGCCACTTAACGAGAAAGTTGAGTTTCCTACATAAGGTAGAGAAGGAAATTCTACCGATTTTCTGAATATCAGAAAATAATATCCACCTCTCATATAATCTCTCTGGTGGCTTGGCTGAGTATTCAGCCTTGTCCATTAGGGAATGATAATGAGAATAAAAAGTTAAATGCAGGTGTGAGAAACCTGTTTTTATATAATAATTAATTAAAAGTAAAGAGAGAATGAAAGAGGAGAGGAATTTATGAACAAAACAGAATTAATTAAGGAATTTGCAAAGGAATGTAAAATAACACAAGATGAATCAAGAGAATTTCTTGGAAAGTTAGTAGATATTACAGAAAGAGAATTAAAATCTGGAAGAGACGTAACTTTTATGGACTTATTTAAACTTGAAGTTAAAGAAAAGAAGGGTAGACCTTATAAGCTAACAAAACGAGATGGAACAACAATAGAGGGTGTTTCTGAATCTGGAAATAAAATCGCTTTCAATCCACTTGGAAAAATAAAGAATATGTTTAAATAGGAGAGTTGAGATATATGGCAAAATCAAAAATAAATGAAAAGATAATTACTGAGCATAAATTTAGTATCGAGGGTAGTTTAAATGTTGATGGTCTTCAAGAAAATAATATTGTAGTAGAAGTTGAGGAAGAAGGCGAAGTTGACTTAAAGAAATACTTAGATAAGTTCAATGGTAAATATATAAAGATTGCATTATCAGATAAGACAGAAGAAATTCCAGAAGAATAATTAATTAAAAAGGTGGTAATTTAAAATGATGATTAATGAATGTTTAACATTAAATTTATTCAAAGAAGAAATGATAGCACTTTTAGAAATAATGGCAATAGCTGAAACGGTGGGGTTAAACTCAGACCAGAAGCAATGTGTTGATGAAATAAAAAAAGGTATTAAAGCCTTTTTATAATAAAATAATTGTTTTATATAGCAGATACTTGTATGAGATTTAACTATTGATTTATTATGTAGCATTTTAAAGTTAAACAGTTTAAGAAACTGATATTTGTTTGTGCAGATATAACGCTTTGTGCTAGTGTTTTTGGGAACTCGCTACTAAGAATAAGGTTGGCGATAGATGTTTGTTAGGAAGGTTTAGAACATCAAAGTGTAAGCTATCTACAGAAAAGACCACGTGACAAAGTGGCGGTCAGAATAGGGTGAAGCTATTTTTTAAAGAAGATCGATAGCAATAATTCCTAACTTGTCATTAGGGGTTAAATGTTTGGTTATCTAGTCATAATCATTAGAGACTAATCTTAGGATTGGCTTTTGTGTGATTTAATTGCACACCGTTGATAGGCAACAGAAAAACCTAAAAGTAAACTGCTAACCAAGGCGTGACTGTTAATCAGTTGCTAACCTTGGCGTAGTTGAAAAATTAATTAAAACACCTATTTTATCAATTGTTTATCTGAGCATATTTAAATGTATGCTGATATAAGCCATTGGCTTAAAAAGTGAATATAGAAAACACCATCGGTCGCAATCGGTCGGAGTAGACTCTCCGTTATAAAAATCAACTCCATAATACATAGAATGGTTATGGACTTAAAAGTAAAATTTTCAATCCTGCTTAAAGAATGACTAGGGTATGTTCCTAGCAAGTAGGTATTGGCGATGTAGGAGTATAAGCCTTATCGCCATCTTTTTAAAATAATTAATTAAATTAAAAAGAGAGGGATTGAATTTATGAGAAAAGAAAATGAATTAATTGAACAAAAAGAATTAAGAGAACAAATGATTGAAAGAGTTGAGATATTGGACAAAGTAGGGGAATTACTTTTACTAAAGGGTACTGATTTTGCTACACAAGAGCAAGTTTCAAATTATTACAATGTAACTAAACAGACTATTGAAAGTATAGTCATTAGAAATAGTGATGAGTTGTTAATTGATGGATTTAAAACATTTAGCAAAAAAGAAATAGAAACTCTAAACATTCAAGATGAATGTTTTAAAATACCAAATAGAGGAATGAGATTGTTTCCAAAGAGAGCTATTCTAAGAGTTGGTATGTTATTGCAAGATTCAGAGGTAGCTAAAGAAATCAGAACAAGGCTTTTAGATATTGTTCAAGATGTTTCAGAAGGTAAAGATAATGTAATTGAAAGTGTCATTAATGAAATATCAGAAGAAAAGCAACTTATGTTAGATAGAGTTGAAGCTGAGATGAATGGAGATTGGGATAAGGTTTGTGTAATCAACGCTAAATTGTTTGCAATAAAAAATAAGAGAATTAAAGATTTAGAAGATCAAATAGATATATTAAAAACTAATTCATTATCTATAGCAGAATCAAGAGTTGTGATTAATAAATTAGTTAGGTTAATTGCCATAAAAGAATACAATGGAATGTTTGGAAAGGCTTTTGGAGATTTATACAAGCAAGTTAATTATAAGTTAGGAATTAATTTAAAGGCTAGAAATAAAACTTCTAGACAAACAGTATTAGACGTTATGAGTGAAGATGAAATAAAATCAACTGAAATAATAGTAAAGTGTTGGGCTGATGAAGTTGGAATAGATGTTAGAAAAGAATTAAATTTAGCAAGTTAATACATATGAGTAGGTTTCCCCTACTCTTTTTATTATACAAAAATTAATTAAAATGGAGAGATATTATGGGAGAAAAGAGAATTAAAAAAGTTTTAGATTTTACATGCATATACTGTGGAAAGAAATACAATTTAGCAGAATTGAAGGAACAAGGATATGTAGAACATACAAAATGTGGAATTGTTGTATTATGTCCAAATAGTAAATGCGAAACTGAGCAGTTAATATAATGAGGTGCGTTTATGGGAGATGAGTTAAAAAGAAAAGCTGATGAAACTAAACTAGATTATATAAAAAGAATTGTGTATGGAAAGTTAGTTGATAAGACAATAGATGATGACTATTCAGAACTTGCACCATTAGTATTTGAAAAAGAATATTCTAGTGACGTTGCGAGACGTATGTTTTATGGAGCAAGAAATATATTAGAGATATTAGATAAAGAGAAAATAGAAAATATTGAAGAAGATTCTATACTAAAAGAAATTGAATTTAAGAAACTTGAATTGGAAAAAGAAAAAGTAAGATTTCAAGATCAAAAAAGAGAATATAGGAATTACTTGAAAGCTGATGCTAGATTTGAACATTTAGTTGATGAAATGAGGAAGTCTATTGGGGTTTTAAATAATAATAAACCATTAACAAATGCATATATAGGAGATTTTTATTCCAAAGATTCAACGGAAGCAGTATTAATACTAAGTGATTTTCATTTTGGAATTAAAGAAAAGAATTATTGGAATGAAATAAGTGTTGAAATATTAAAACAAAGGGTGAATAAATTAAAAAACTATACAATTAAGTATGCTAAAAGGCACAATATAGAAACATTGCACGTTGAGATTTTAGGTGATATGATAAATGGTTTAATTCACCTAGGTACTAGAGTTTCTAATGAGGAAGATGTAATTTCACAAGCTATGCATTGTGCAGAAATGTTGGCTGAATTTTTGAATGATTTAGCATTGTATATTCCAAATATAAAAGTTTATAGTGCTACTGGTAATCATGGGCGTTGTGTGGCAAATTACAAGGAATCACTAGATTTAGAGAATTTTGAAAGACTTATACCATGGTATTTGAATGGGAGATTAGAAAGTAATGTTAAGCTAATGGATAATATTTATGAGGATGACATTATAATTTATGAATTTCTGAATGAGGTAATATTTGCAGTACATGGACATAATGACAAGGTTGGCACAGCAGTAAATGAATTGAGTAAGATGTTTAAGAAATTTCCTACTGAATTACATCTAGGACATTATCATTCATATTATGAGAAAGAAGATCACGATATTACAACTACCGTTAATGGAACAGCTAGTGGGGTAGACAAATATGCTAAGAATATAAGAAAAACAAGTAAAGCAATGCAAACTTTAATGATATATAACGAAGAAGGTAGAGAGTGTACATATAAGATAAAGTTAAATTAGTTTCTTAAATAATGTTTTCGTAAATGATGATAAAAATAATTAAATAGAGGTGTAAAATGACAATTTATGAATTTGTAAATAGTGAATTACTACGTAAGGATGTTTCTGTTTATGTAGGTGTTGAGGATGCTGATAAATTAATATCTGACATAATAGAAAATGATGAGTATTTAGAAAATTACTTTGAAGAAGTGCTAGAAGAAAATGAGGTTGTAATTGTAAGTAGGGTTTACACAGGTGAAGGCATTGAATGGTTTGTTGATCCTATTACATATGATGGAAGAACTCAGGTATATAATGAGACAGATGTAGCACTCATTGAGGAAGATTTGTTAGAGTATGTTGACTTTAGCAAGATTGATTGTGAAGAAATAGTTGTGCTAGAGCAAAGAGATGAATATGATGAATTAATTCAAGAGTTAGCACATGGACTACTTGAAGATTTAGAAGATTTAGATGAAGATGAATGTCCTTGTTGCCTAGTGAAAGACTATTTTAAGGCATTGTTGCAAGTAGTTGAGGAATAATTAACTAAATATTAAATAAAAGTGTAATTTTAAAGGATTGGTAGAAATATCAGTCCTTTTATTATATTTGTAGTGCTTATAAGATTTTGTAGGCAGTTAAATATAATAAAAGGGGTGAAAGTAATGGCTACTAGAAAAACTACTAAAGCTACAGCAAAGGTAGAAAAACCTAAAATGTCTTGTAGCTGTTGTGGTAAAGAAAAAGATGTAAAGATTGGATTTTATGTATCCAATTCAATTTTAAATAAAAGCATAGGAAAACAAACTGTGTGCAAGGAATGTATTTGGCAACTTTTTGATGAATTTGCTGAACAGTCAAATGGTAATGAGCAAATTGCAACCTATAGATTGTGTAGATTATTGGATTTTCCATATTTAGAAGTTCCTTTCCAATCAGCTATGGACGAAGCAGAAAAAGGTGGAGGAAATGTTTTTAAAATTTATATAAAGAATATAAACAGTCTTAAGCAGTATTCATCTTATACATTTGAAAATGGGGATAGTATTGAAGTTGAAAAAGAGACAGAAGATAGTAAGACTACTATTGAAGTAGAAGTGAATGAAAGAGATGCACAAAATGAAAAAGATGTAATTAGGATATTGGGTTATGATCCATTTGAAAGTGAGAATAAAAAAGACAGAAAGTTTTTATTCAATAGATTGGTTGATATGCTAGATGATTCTGTAATAGAGGATAATGTTAAGCTGATGTCGGTAATATCTATTGTAAAAGGATTTAATCAAATAGAATATGTAGATATGGCTATCGCAAAGATAACATCAAATATAAATAACCTGAGTGAAAATAATGGTGGAATGAAATCATTAATAGAAACCAAGCAAAAGCTAATGTCAACTATATTAAAAACTTGTGAGGACAATGGTATTTCAACAAAGTTTAACACTAACAAGTCTAAAGGTTCTGGGACATTGACTGGAATGATGAAGAAATTAGGTGAATTAGATTTAGATGAGGCAAAGGTTAACCTATTTGATATACAAACATCAAGCGGTATGGAACAAGTAGCTGAGTTATCTCATAAAAGCATAATAAAACAATTACAATTTGATGAGAATGATTATGCTGATATGGTTGCTTGGCAAAAAGATGAATTATATAAAATTACTAGAGACAAGGAAAAACTAGAAGAAGAAGTTAGATTGTTGAAAACACAATTAAATAATAAAAAAGTAGATAGAGAGGTGATTTAATTGGCTTTTAGTAAAGAAAATCTCTCTCAAAGAAAATTAGAATCATATTTAAAATGGGCAAAAATAGTACAATGGGGTAGAAAAAACCCTGTATTATTTAGTGAAAAATTCTTAGGTGTTGAATATATGGATTACCAAAGATATTGTTTTCAATCAAGTTGGGACAAACAATTTGTATTGTGGCTTATGAGTAGAAATGGTGGAAAGTCAACTCTTTCAGCACCATTTATTATGACTAAGATGATGTTGTTTCCTAACTTTGAATCCTACATACTATCTACAACATCTGCTCAATCACAAGATACATTTATGAAAATGGAGAAAATAGCAAAAAAGCAGATAGAGTCTTTTACTGGACTAACTGATATTTACTATAATGAAATAGTTAAATCGGCTTCAAATACAGATGGATTTACACATTCACCTCAAGGTTTTAAGTATGAGTTATTCAATGGTAGTAAAGTAACATCGCTATCTGGGGTTGAAGATAATATTAGAGGTAAACGTTCAAATTTAAATCTGTATGATGAAAGTGGTTGGGTTTCTGAAAACTATGCAGTTACAACAGCAGGTTTTTGTTTGCAAAATGCTGACTTTAAACTTGGTAAAGATTTAAATATGGAAACATTGGCTAAAAATATACCAAACCAATTGTTATTCTGTTCCTCAGCTTCAAGTATAGATTCTTATTTTTATAGTATATATAAAAACTATTCTAAAATGATGTTTGCAGGTAGTAAAAACCACTTTGTAGCTGATTTAGATTGTGAAGTAATAATAAATGCAACAAATAGAGGAAAGAAATTATTTGTACCTTTATTGACAAAGGACAAGGTTGATGATGCTATGAGACAAAATAGAGAGAAAGCACTTAGAGAATACTATAATCAGTTCACAACTGAAGGGGGTAGTAATCAACCTATTAAAAGAGCTGAAATAATTAAAAATTCAAATGTGAGAAAACCAGTATTATGCAATGATGATAATTCAAATAGAAGATTTATACTTGCATATGATCCAGCTCGTTCATATGATAACTCTATTGTGTCTGTTGGTGAATTAATAAATGATGAGAATGTAGGTTTAAAATTAAGAATACAAAATTGTGTAAGTTTAATTGATATAGGGAAGAAAAATAGAACTCCTATGAGAACACCAGAGCAGGTAGAATATATTAAAAAAATGTTACTTGACTATAATGGAAAAGGTTTTGCAGATTATGAAAATGTAGAACAATTACTTATAGATAGTGGGGCTGGTGGTGCAGGAGTTAATATAGCTGACTACTTTATGGAAGATTGGGTTGATAACAAAGGGGTTACTCATAGAGGTATTATAGATAAAGTAGAGTCATCTGATTATGTTGGAAAATTCTCTAATGCTTTAAATAAACTAAAATTAATCTCACCTAAAAAGTATAGAACGGAAATGTTTGATGCTTTTATAGAGATGCTTAATTTAGGGTTAATAGAGTTTACTGATTCCTATGATATGAAAGGTTTTATACATATACCTATTGAAAGTGATAAAGATAGTATAGAATATGAAAAATTAAATCTATCTTTTGAAGAAGAATTGGCTTTGAAAAATATAGATATAGCTAAGGAAGAATTGGTATTGACCTATAGGTTTGACAGTACAGGAA
>OJZB01000147.1_pt1 | contig 8923 bp, 8 predicted proteins | sample 1601081 | NCBI WGS metagenome assembly OJZB01 (sample SAMN04436783, study PRJEB24849) | human gut metagenome | biome: human gut; feature: NICU; material: stool | host: Homo sapiens | place: USA: Saint Louis, MO | collected 2011-05-03 | reverse complement strand
CAAAGCGATGATTAATATAATGTGTATTTACATACTAAAAATAACAAGATAAACGATTTGATTTAAGGCAAGCATAGTTAGCACAACTATGTTTGTTTTTCTTTGTTCGACATTTTTACGAACAAACGTTTGCTTTTTGTGTGACTACTTTGCTAAAATATGTAATGAGAAAGCGAAGAGTTGAGCGGAAATATAAATAATACGTTGAAAGAGGAGGCATATGTGACAATGGTTGAACATTATCCTTTTAAAATACATTCTGATTTTGAGCCTCAAGGTGACCAACCGCAAGCAATTAAGGAAATCGTGGAAGGTATTAAAGCGGGGAAAAGACATCAAACTTTATTAGGTGCAACTGGCACAGGGAAAACATTTACGATGAGTAATGTTATTAAAGAAGTTGGGAAACCAACGTTAATTATCGCGCATAACAAAACATTAGCAGGACAATTATATAGTGAGTTTAAAGAATTTTTTCCTAAAAACAGGGTGGAATACTTTGTAAGTTACTATGATTATTATCAACCTGAGGCATACGTACCGTCTACTGACACTTTTATTGAAAAAGATGCTTCAATCAATGATGAAATTGATCAACTTCGACATTCTGCTACAAGTGCATTATTTGAACGCGATGATGTAATTATTATTGCTAGTGTAAGTTGTATATATGGTTTAGGTAATCCTGAAGAATATAAAGATTTAGTAGTAAGTGTTCGAGTTGGTATGGAAATGGATAGAAGCGAATTACTTAGAAAACTTGTAGATGTGCAATATACACGTAATGACATCGATTTCCAACGAGGGACGTTTCGAGTGCGTGGTGATGTAGTTGAAATATTCCCAGCCTCTAAAGAAGAACTTTGTATAAGGGTTGAGTTTTTCGGCGATGAGATTGACCGTATTCGAGAAGTTAACTACCTAACAGGTGAAGTGTTGAAAGAAAGAGAACATTTTGCGATATTCCCAGCTTCTCACTTCGTAACACGTGAAGAAAAGTTGAAAGTTGCGATTGAACGTATTGAAAAAGAATTGGAAGAACGATTGAAAGAATTACGAGATGAGAATAAATTACTAGAAGCGCAAAGGTTAGAACAGCGTACCAACTATGATTTAGAAATGATGCGAGAAATGGGGTTCTGTTCAGGAATTGAAAACTATTCAGTACATTTAACGTTGCGACCACTAGGTTCGACACCATATACTTTATTGGATTACTTTGGCGATGATTGGTTAATAATGATTGATGAATCACATGTGACGTTACCGCAAGTTCGTGGCATGTATAACGGAGACAGAGCACGAAAACAAGTTTTAGTTGATCATGGATTTAGATTACCAAGTGCGTTAGATAACCGCCCACTTAAATTTGAAGAATTTGAAGAAAAGACGAAACAACTTGTGTATGTATCTGCAACGCCTGGTCCATACGAAATTGAACATACGGATAAGATGGTTGAACAAATTATTCGTCCTACTGGTTTACTGGACCCTAAGATTGAGGTTAGACCTACTGAAAATCAAATTGACGATTTATTAAGTGAAATTCAAACAAGGGTTGAGCGTAATGAAAGAGTACTTGTTACAACGCTCACTAAAAAGATGAGTGAAGATTTAACCACATATATGAAAGAAGCAGGCATTAAAGTTAACTATCTACATTCTGAAATTAAAACATTAGAACGAATCGAAATAATTAGAGACTTACGAATGGGTACATATGATGTTATCGTAGGTATTAATTTATTAAGAGAGGGTATTGATATACCAGAAGTTTCTCTAGTTGTCATATTAGATGCAGATAAAGAAGGATTTTTACGTTCTAACCGCTCATTAATTCAAACAATAGGTAGAGCTGCGCGTAACGATAAAGGTGAAGTCATTATGTATGCCGATAAAATGACTGATTCGATGAAGTATGCAATTGATGAGACACAACGTCGTCGAGAAATACAGATGAAACATAATGAAAAACATGGTATTACACCTAAAACAATTAATAAAAAAATATTGTGATCTAAAGGAGATATCGATAAATGAATTTTTAAGAACTGTAGCTATGAAGGAGATAGATGAGTTCATTTATATAAATATATAAAAGGCAAATATATGGAAGAAGGAATAACTAATAATAGTATAGTTTTTCCTTGGAGAATTTTATAGTCCAATATATACCTTTTCAGGAACTTAACTTCATAGTTTATAGTATGAAATATGTATAAAAAAAGAACCCTTAAAACGGGCTCAATAGCATAAATTATAGTTCAGGGGCTTCAATTAATGTTGTAAAAATAAATTCATGAACATGGCCATCTACAAATGTTGTGGTAGCTTTTGCTAGATGAACATGTTTTCCATTACCTACAGGTATAGCAGGACTTGTGACAATACATATTTCATGAAAGTGTCCAAAAAAGTCTGTGCTCGTTTTTATTTTATGAACATGAGATCCATTATATGGTATAGCTTCACTTGAAATTCCTGCAAAACGATGGTTGTGTCTATCATCGCCTTCTTCTGCAAATCTAGTACTTCCTAAGAATTCGTGATTGTGTGTTTGTCTACGATAACGCCTTAAAGCGCTATAATCATTGGAATACATATAAAATTCTCCTATTTAAATTAATATAAATTCTATTTTAATATAATTTATAATATGTAGTTCAAAAGAGAAATGTTCTAAAATGATTATATAAAATAGATCTTTGTGTTCCTAAAGGATGTAAATTAATGATATTATACAAATAGTAAATATTGAGTGTAGAATAAAAGTGATAATAAGAAAATTTTTATATAGAAAGCACTACTGGAATTCAAGAATACCAGTAATGCCAATGAACAATTAATTATTTTTTATATTTAAACTATAAAAATTAGAAAATTTATGGCTTAGATAAATTTTAAATTTATAGATATAAGCTGTTATTAGCAAATTACTATTGAACATTTACATTAACATTAGCATCTATTTCTCTTTCATCTTCAATTTCAGTTTCAGTTTCGGTCTCAGTTTCAGTCTCAGTATTAGTATTTGTTCCGTTAACAGTAACATTTAAAGTTATTGTGTTACCGTTACTTGTAGTATCGGTATTAGAAGTTTCTTGAGCTTGAAGTTGAGCTTGAAGTTGAGCTTGAAGTTGAGCTTGAAATTGTCTTTGTTCTTGCTCTTGAAGTTGAAGCTGCCTTTGAAGTTGTCTTTGAATTTGGGCTTGAAGTTGAAGTTGTCTTTGAAGTTGATATAATATTCTAATAAAATTATTATTATCATAATTATTAGAGTTATTACAATCATAAGAGTTATAAGAATCACTAATTAATTCATCATAATCATTTCTACGATATTTTGACATATAAAATCCTCCTTTTATTATCAGTTTTAAGCACAATTTACTTGTGTTACTTACATAATGTATAATATGTTTTAAAGTGTAAAAATGATACATATTTACTTTGAAGTTATTTTATAGAATTATATAAATAGTCAGTAACTATAGGATTTCTTATTAATACTTTCTTGACAATATATTATATAAGTGTTATCCTATTGGAAAAGATGACCTTTAATTTAATCCAGAGAGATTAACAAGGAAGAGATTGTAATAGTAAAAGACTTTTATTTAGGGCTTATTATACCTTCCTTGAAATAAGGAAGGTTTTTTTGTGTAAATTATTATAATATATGTTTCAATTAATAATCTGTATTATTACTATTTTATAAAATTAAAAATTAATAAGCTTATTTAAGTAAAATAACAAAATTGAAAACATATATACCTTTAAATTTAACACGGAGATGTTAACAAGGAGTGATGTAAATGAATATGAAAAGCAAACATTTGATTGATCCAATGGATTTTTCAAAAGAGGAATTACAAGAAATTTTTAAATTAGCACATCAAATAATAGCAAATCCAAGGGAGTATTCTCATATCTGTGATGGAAAAATTTTAGCAACTTTATTTTATGAACCAAGTACAAGGACAAGATTTAGCTTTGAAGCTGCAATGATGAGACTTGGTGGTAAAATTCTAGGGTTTTCTGAGCCAAATTCAAGTTCTACTGCAAAGGGAGAAACTTTAGCAGATACTATAACTATGGTGTCTATATATTCTGACATAATTGCTATGAGGCATCCAATGGAAGGTTCTGCTAAACTTGCAAGTATGTACTCAGAAGTTCCTGTAATAAATGCAGGAGATGGAGGACATCAGCATCCAACTCAAACATTAACGGATCTTTTAACTATAGAGTCTTTAAAGGATGGTTTAACAAATCATACAATAGGAATTTGTGGAGACTTAAAAAATGGAAGAACAGTTCACTCACTTATAAAAGCTATGTCACGATATGAAGGAACTAAATTTATCTTAATTTCACCAAAGGAATTATCTATACCAGTTTATATAAGAGAAGAAATATTGATAAAAAATAATATAGAATTTAAAGAAGTTGAAAAATTAGAAGATGTAATAGATGAATTAGATATTTTATATATGACTAGAATTCAAAAAGAAAGATTTTTTAATGAAGAGGAATATATAAGGCTTAAAGACAGCTATATTTTAGATGTAGAAAAGATGAAGTTAGCTAAAAAAGATATGATAGTTATGCATCCACTACCAAGGGTAAATGAAATTTCCATAGAAGTTGATAGAGATGATAGAGCCTGCTATTTTAAGCAAGCAGAGTATGGAATGTATGTAAGAATGGCATTAATTGCAAAACTTTTGGGGGTGGCTTAGATGTTAGAAATAACAAGTATCAAAAATGGATTAGTAATAGATCATATAAAGGCTGGAATGGGAATAAAAATATTTAATTATTTAAATCTAGATAAGGTTAATAGCCAAGTTGCATTAATAATGAATGCAGAAAGTGATAAAGTTGGCAAAAAAGACATAATTAAAATAGAAGATTCTTCAGAAATAAACTATACAATTTTAGGATTATTATCACCAAATCTAACTATAAACGAGGTAAGAGGCGGACAAATATCTAGAAAAATAAAACCAGAGTTACCTAAAAAGGTTGTAGATGTTTTGATTTGCAGTAATCCAAGATGTATAACAGAGGTAGAACAATATGTTCCGCATACATTTAACCTAATAGATGAGAATAAAGGAACATACAAGTGTGACTATTGTGATCACATAACAAGTCTATCTGATTTATAGATTTAAATATAAACTATGAGGTGAAATTATGAATTTGCTAATAAAAAATGCTAGAATAGTAGATTACTCACAAGATTTTATTGGAGATATTTATATAGAAAATGGAAATATAAAAGAAGTAGGATTAGATATTAATATAGATGCTATAAATGTTATAGATGCTAAGGGGTTAACCTTAATGCCTTCATTTATCGATACTCATGCACATTTTAGGGAACCAGGGCTTACTTACAAAGAAGATATAGAAACCGGGTCTAAAGCAGCATTAAGAGGTGGATACACTGGAGTATGTCTGATGGCAAATACTAAGCCAATATGTTCTAGTAAAGAAGTTTTAGAAGAAGTTAGAAACAGAGAGAAAGAGTTAAATTTGATAGATTTGCATCAATGTATATCTGTTACAAAAGGTTTTAATGGCAAGGACATAACGCATTTAGATAACTTTGCTAATGATAATAGGCTTAAAGCAATATCAGATGATGGCGTTGGAGTTATGGACTCTGAAATTATGTATAAAGCTATGCTAAAAGCAAAAGAACATGGTTGGGTAATAATGTCTCATGCAGAAGACCATAGTTTCTCATATATAGATATGAGAATAGCTGAAAATATAATGACATTAAGAGATATCTATTTAGCAAAAGAAACTGGGGCAAGGCTTCATATGTGTCATGTTAGTACAAAAGAAGCTATAGGGTATATTAAGAATGCAAAGAAGCGTTTTAGCAATATAACTTGCGAGGTCACTCCTCATCATATATCATTAACAAAAGATATAAATAATTATAGAGTAAATCCGCCTATAAGAGAAAAAGAGGATGTATATGAAATTATAAATGCTATAAAAGATGGAATTATAGATTGCATAGGTACAGATCATGCTCCTCATACACAAGAAGATAAAGAAAAAGGATCACCTGGAATGGTTGGGCTTGAAACATCATTTTCTATATGTTATACAAGCTTAGTTAAATCCGGAGCTATAACTTTAAATAAGTTAAGCGAAATTATGTCAAAGAACTGTGCAGATATTCTAGGGATGAATAAGGGTAGAATTAGTCCTGGAGTTGAAGGAGATGTAGTCTTATTAGATTTAGATAAGAAGATAAAAGTAAACTCAAAAGAATTTAATTCAAAGGGAAAAAATACTCCTTTTCAAGATATGGAGTTTTATGGAGAAGTTCAAATGACAATAAAAGCAGGAAGGATTCTTTATAAGAAATAGGGAGATAAATATGAAAAGTTTAATAATGGATAAATTGTTTAATAGAGTAGAAGAAAGAGGAGTAGTTTGCGTTGGATTAGATACAGCGCTTGAATATATACCTAGTTATCTTTTTGAAGGAAGATCGGAAGTTGAAGCATTAGTTGAGTTTAATAAGCAAATAATAGATGCGACTATCGATGTGGCAGCGTGCTTTAAAGTTCAAATTGCTTATTATGAAGCTTTAGGATTAAAAGGAATGAGTGCTTATAAAGAAACTTTAGATTATTTAAGAAAAAAAGATGCAATTATAATTGCAGATATAAAAAGAGGAGATATAGCAGCAACAGCTAAGCAATATGCAAAAGCTCACTTTGAAGGAGATTTTGAAGCTGATTTTATAACTCTTAGCCCATATATGGGGATGGATAGTATAGAGCCGTATATTCCATATATGGAAAAAGGAAATAAGGGAGTATTTTCGCTAGTTAGGACTTCTAATCCAGGGGCAGAAGATATAGAAATGCTAAAGACTATAGATTCTAGAGAGGTGTATAAGGTAGTTGGTGATAAAATAGCTGAGCTTGGTAAAAAAATAGTAGGAGAATGTGGTTATTCAAGCATAGGTGGAGTTATAGGATGCACTCATGTTGAAGAAGGTATTGAAATAAGAAAAAGATTTAAAAATATGTTTTTCTTAATACCAGGTTATGGGGCTCAAGGTGGAAAGGCAGAAGATGTGGCTTTATATTTAAATAATGGAAATGGAGGAGTCGTAAACTCTTCAAGAGCTATACTTTTAGCATATAAAAAGCAGGAAGGCATGGAAAAAGAATTTGCATTATGCGCAAGGGAAGAAGCTATTAGAATGAGAGATGAAATAAGAACAGCGGTAGAGAGTCTATAGGAGGAAAACTAATGAAGGTATCGTATACTAAATCAAAAGTTATATCAAACGAAAAGATAGTGGATGGAATATACAAAATGGTTGTAGAAGATAATAATGAAGTAAAGCCTGGACAATTTTACATGTTGAAATTAGGTGGACAAACATTACTTCCGAGACCAATAAGTGTATGTGAAAAAAATGAAGGGACTATAACATTCTTATATGCAGTTGTTGGAAAAGGCACAAAAGAATATGTTAGTTTAGAAAAAGGAGATTATATAAACCTTACTGGACCATTAGGAAATGGATTTAATGTATATGAAAAGCTTGGTAGAGTTGCATTGGTTTCTGGTGGTATAGGTACTGCACCAATGCTTGAGGTAGCTAAAAAGCTTAAAGAAAATAATAATGCTTCTAAATTAGATTTATATGCAGGATTTAGGGATGAAATTTATTTAATAGATGAAATAAAGAATTATGTAGATGGAGCATATATAAGCACTAATAGTGGTAACTATGGGCATAAGGGATTTATAACTGAGATCCTTAATGTAGAGGAATATGATACCGTACTTTGCTGTGGTCCAGAAATAATGATGAAAAAAGTTATAGATATATGTAAAGAAAAAAATGTAAAAATATATGTATCTATGGAAAAACATATGGCTTGCGGAGTTGGGGCTTGTCTTGTATGTACATGTAAAACTAAGGATGGAAATAAAAGGACATGTAAAGATGGTCCAGTATTCGATGGATATTATGTTAAACTTTAAAATCAAAGGAGGAGTTTTGTAAATGTTGAAAGTAAATATAAATGGAATAGAGTTTAAGAATCCAGTAATAGCAGCATCAGGAACCTTTGGTTTTGGAGCAGAATATGATAATTTTTATGATGTTGGAATTTTAGGAGGAATATCATCAAAGGGATTAACTTTAAATCCTAAAGGTGGTAATGAAGGAATAAGAGTATATGAAACTCCATCAGGAATGATGAATTCAGTTGGACTTCAAAACCCTGGAGTAGACAGATTTATAAAAGAAGAACTTCCTAAAATGAAGGAACTTGGCACCAATATTATTGTGAATGTTGGTGGAGGATGTATTGAGGATTATGAGGAAGCCATTCAAAAATTAAGAGATACCGATATAGATATGATAGAACTTAATATATCATGTCCTAATGTAAAATCAGGGGGAATGGCATTTGGAATAAAGTCAAATGTAGCTTATGAAGTTGTTTCCAAAATAAAGAAAATTTCAGATAAACCTCTTATGGTTAAGCTTTCTCCTAATGCAGAAGATATAGTGAGAATGGCAGTAAGCTGTGAAGAAGCTGGTGCTGATTCAATATCACTAATAAATACATTGAAGGGATTTGCAATAGATCCGTATAAAAGAAAGCCTATATTCAATAATATATATGCAGGACTTTCAGGACCGGCTGTAAAGCCAATAGCATTAAGGATGGTACATGAAGTATCAAAAGCTGTCAGCATACCTGTAATAGGATTAGGTGGTATTTCTAATGGAATAGATGCAATAGAGTTTATGATGGCAGGAGCAACTGCAATTCAAATAGGTACAGTAAATTTTATTAACCCTATGGCAGGAAAAGAAATAATAGATGAAATGGAAAAGTTTTGTATAGAACAAGGT
>OJZB01000142.1_pt1 | contig 9154 bp, 7 predicted proteins | sample 1601081 | NCBI WGS metagenome assembly OJZB01 (sample SAMN04436783, study PRJEB24849) | human gut metagenome | biome: human gut; feature: NICU; material: stool | host: Homo sapiens | place: USA: Saint Louis, MO | collected 2011-05-03 | reverse complement strand
AGAAACAAATCATTATTTATATCTACATATATAACTTTACTATTATTACTTTTTATTACTTCTCGACCTCCAACATCCCCTTTTAATGCCTCTAATTCATCTTTTAAAAATTTAGGAAAAATGACAGGACTCCCTGTTTTGCCTTTTACCCTGGGTATTATTATATTATCTTTAAGTCTTATAGATGCAGTTATTAATTTATTTATAGAACTACTATCTATAAATGGCTGATCTCCACAAAAAAACATAAAGTTTTGACTTGCATCTACCTTTGTTAATCCAACCTTTATAGATTGGCTTTGTCCATAAGTAGCAGATTCATTTTTTATTACCTGTATTTCTTCTCTAATTCCAATCTCAATAACATTGTCTTCTCTTGCAACTAGAATTATATTGGAAATATCACTTTTCTTTATTTCTCTTATAACTTTTTGGAGGATTACTTCTTCTCCAATATTCATTAACAATTTATTTTTCCCCATTCTTCTACTAAACCCAGATGCTAAAATTATTCCATTCATACATCCCCACACCTTTATTCTTAAGTAAGCGCTTCCATCTAATAAATTTATTTAATTTACTTTACAAAGAAATTTTATATATTCATTATATTTTAGCAAATAAATTTTCCACTGCTTTTCTAGCTTCAAAAACAGTTTTTTCTTCATCTATTGTAGTAAGCTTACCATCTTTCACAACTACTTTCCCAGCTATTATAGTATAATCCACAGGTGCTTTGCATCCTACTGTACCTAGTATTGATTTCGGATCATATTCTGCACCTATAAATTCTATCCTATTAGAATTTATCATAAATAAGTCAGCAGCCTTTCCAACTGAAAGTTCTCCTAAATCTTTTCTTCCGAGAACCCTAGCGCTTCCCTTTGTCGCTAATTTTAATATATCATAACCTGTTGGTGCTTTATTACTCCAATTCAATCTATGAAGTAAATAGCAAACTCTAAGTTCTTCTAAAAGGTTTGATCCATCATTACTTGCACTTCCATCAACAGCTAACCCTACTGGGACATCTAAATTTATCATTTCTGGAATTCTTGCTATTCCTGATGATAATTTCATATTAGAAATCGGGCAATGTGCTACACCAGTTTGAGTCTTTGCTAAAACTTTAAGTTCATCTGTATTAAAATGAATTCCATGAGCATACCATACATCATTTCCGATCCAATTAAGAGTTTCCATATATTCAAGAGGTCTCATATTAAATCTTTCAAGAGTATACTTTTCTTCATCCTTTGTTTCTGCTAAATGTGTATGAAGCCTTACATTATATTTTCTAGCTAAAGCTGCACTTTCTTTCATAAGTTCAGCTGTAACATTAAATGGAGCGCATGGTGCTAAAGCAACTTGTCTCATAGAAAATTCATTTGCATCATGATATTTTTTTATTATTCTTTCAGAATCATATAAAATCTTATCCATTTTTTGAACAACTGAATCTGGTGGGAGTCCTCCATCTTTCTTGCTTAAATTCATGCTTCCCCTTGAAGCGTGAAACCTAATTCCAAGCTCTTTAGCTGAATTAAATTGTTCATCAATAAGAGTTTCTTCAGCTTTTTCTGGGAAAAGATAATGATGATCAAAACAGGTTGTACAACCGTACTTCATTAATTCTCCCATGCCAACTAAAGAACTGTACCTTACTGATTCAGAAACTACACCTTTCCATATTTCATATAAGGTAGTTAACCAATCAAAAAGCTCCATATTTTGAACTTGTGGTAAATTTCTAGTAAAGGTTTGGAAAAGATGATGATGACTGTTTACAAGTCCTGGATAAACATACATATCCTTTGCATCAATTACCTCATTTGCCTCATATACATCATTTCCTATATATTTTATAACTCCATCTTCAATATATAAATTTACATTTTCAAATAAATTATCTTTCTCGTCACATGTCACTAAAGCTTTTATATTTTTTATAAATAAGGTATTTTTCATAATAACCCCTCCAGGCTTTATAAATTAATTAGCTTTAATTTACTTTAATTTTATTTATTTTTCTAAAGATTTTTTTGTTGCGTTAAATATCTTTTGATATCCTGTACAACGACATAAATGTCCTGAAATTTCTCTCTTTATTTCTTCATCAGTAAATTTCTTACCACTATTTACAAGGGAAGTAGTTGTAAGGACTAACCCAGGAGTACAAAAGCCACATTGTACTGCACCTTCTTCTATATATGCTTTTTGCACCTTTGAAAGTTCTCCATTTTTCTCTACTCCTTCTACTGTTAAAACCTCTTTCCCATCTGCCCAAACAGCCATATATATACATGAGTCTATTGGTACTCCATCTACCAATACTGTGCAAGCACCACATTCTCCAACAGAACAACCTCTTTTTACTCCTGTATAATGTAATCTTTCTCTTAATACATCTAATAAAGTTTCTCTTATATCCACTTCTAGACTATGCTTTTTTTCATTAATTGTAAGAGTTATTTTCTTCATAAATTCATTACTCATTAACTACACCTCCAGCCCTTTTAATTACCTCTAAGATTCCTCTCTTAGTTAATTCTTTTATCAAATGTTCTCTAAAATCCTTAGAACCTCTCCACGAATTTCTTGGTTTAGCATCTAGTAATGCTTTTTCTGATATTTCTATAATATTTTTCATATTTATTTCAATGCCCCTTGCAAAATCTTCTGCTTTTAAGCATCTTACTGGAGTTGGTGCTGCTACCCCCAAGGATATTCTTAAATCATTAAATTTATTATTTTCAATAGCTCCAACTACAGATACACCTAACATTGCTATATCCATAGCCTTTCTATTACTAAATTTTATATAATTTCCTTTATATCCCTTATAATCTTCTTTTCTTATTATTATCTTTACTAATATTTCATCTGGAAAAATACTAACCTTACCTGGTCCCAAATAAAATTCTCTTATCGGCACTATTCTTTTTTCATTTTTTCTTCTTAACAAAAGCTGTGCATTTAAAGCAAATAATGTTGTTGCACTATCTGCTGAAACTGCCCCGTTACATACGTTTCCACCAATAGTTGCCATATTTCTCACTTGTGGTCCACCCATAGATACTGCTGCTTCTGATAATACATATATATTTTCGTTTATTATTTCATTTCTAAATATATCTGTAAAAGAACACATAGCTCCTATTTCTATATCCTCATTCTCATTTAATTGTATTGCTTTTAACTCTTCTATATTTCTTATACTTAAAAGCTCGATTCCAAGCATATCACCATGGTGTAATTTTATTAACACATCTGTTCCACCAGCAATAATTTTTATATTTTCTTTATTATCTAAAATATCTAAAGCTTCTTCCATAGTTTTAGGTTCATAAATATTACTTATATCAAACATGTCTCTTCCTCCTTATATTAGTCCAAGTTCTTTAAATTTCTCAAAAACTGACTGAGGATTCATTGGAATTTTATTAAAGGCAACTCCTGTTGCATCTAATACAGCATTACGTATTGCTGGTGCTGGTGATATTGTTGTATTTTCACCAAGAGATTTTTGACCAAACCCAGCTGCTGGTTCAAATTTTTCTACAAATGCAGAGCCTATATTAGGAGTATCCATTATTGTCTGTAATTTATAATCCAATAAATTATTATTTAATGTTTTTCCTGTTTTTTCATCAAATAACATTTGTTCTGAAAGTGCATATCCTAATGACATGCTAACTCCACCATGCACTTGTCCTTCTGCTAATTTATGATTCATTATTATGCCTGAATCATGCACATTATAAATTTCTAATACTTCTATTTGTCCAGTTTTCATATCTACTTCTACTTCTACAAAAGTTGTACCATATGCTATTGCATTACTTCTAACGTTTACAGATGTATCACTTGTTATAGGTGCAGATTTTATTCTGTCATAAAATGATTCCATAGCTATTTCTTCTAATGAACAAACAACCCTTCCCAATTCCTTTTCAATAATATTACAATTTTCCATATCTAATGCTTCTTTATCTAATCCACATTTATCGCTTGCAAATTGTAAAACCTTATCCTTAACCTCTAAAGCGGCCTTTTTAACAGCTGCACCTGATACAAATGTTTGTCTTGATGCGTAAGATCCAGTATCGAAAGGTGTTATATCAGTATCTTGATTACTTATAACATGTACCATATCCAAAGGAAGCCCTAACACTTCTGATACCATTTGTCCAAATACAGTATCACTGCCTTGTCCTATTTCAGTAGCTCCAATTTGTAGTTGAACTGATCCATCTTGGTTCATAACTATTCTTGCTCCAGCAGCTTCTAATGAAACCGGATGTGTACCACTAAAATAACTAAAGCACGCCATTCCTAGACCTCTTCTTTTATCACCAATTTGATTCTTATATAAATCTTTCTTTTTATCCCAATTTATTAACTCTTTTCCTTTTTGAATACATTCCGGAAGTGCAAAAGCTCTAGCAATATTTTTGCTAACTGGCTCTACATATCCTTCAGTAATTAAATTATTTAATCTAAATTCTATTGGATCAATATTTAATTCTCTTGCTATATCTTCAACATGACTTTCAAGAGCAAAAAACATTTGTGGTGCTCCATATCCTCTCATCGCACCTGCTACTGGTAAGTTTGTGTAAACTGTTTTCGGACTATATTTAATTGAATTAAAGTTATATAATGGTCTAAATTTTCCACCTGAACTCATAGTTACTGAATGTCCATGTGAAGCATAGGCTCCATTATTAACTAAATTTTCTACAGATGTTCCAAGGAGCTTACCATCTTTTGATACTGCAGTTTTAAATTTAAATTTCATAGCATGTCTAGTTCTACTGTCTATAAAACTTTCCTCTCTACTTAAAGTATATCTAACTGGTCTACCATTTGCAGCTAAGCTCATTGCTACTGTTAGCGGTTCCAAAACTACATCTTGTTTATTCCCAAACCCGCCTCCAATATAAGGCTTTATTACTCTTATCTTTCCCCAAGGTATTCCAAATGCTTGTCCTACCACTCTTCTTACTATATGAGGTATTTGTGTAGATGAAACAACTATAATTCTTCCTTCACCATCAACATATGCATATGCACTATGATTTTCCATTTGACAATGCTGTACTATACTAGTTTCATAAATACCTTCAAAAAATTTATCTGCATTTTTAAAATCTTCATCTACATTTCCTGATTCTGACCCCATTTGACTTAAAATATTATTAGGTCTTTCTTCATGTATAACTGGTGCGCCTTCTTTTATTGCCTCTTCAGGATTTATAATATGAGGTAAAACTTCATATTCAACCTTAATAAGTTTTAATGCCCTTTCTGCAATGACTTCATCTTTTGCTACAACTGCTGCCACAGCATCGCCAACAAATCTTGCCTTATCTGTTAATATAAGTCTATCTTCGATATCTCTATGGCTAGCTTCTAAGGACCAGGGATGGCCAGCTGTAGAAAACTTTATATTTGGCAAATCTTTATATGTTATTATGGCTTCTACTCCATCCATTTTTTTTGCTTCGCTCACATCTATATCTTTTATTTTTGCATGCGCATAGGGACTTCTCAGAACCTTTCCAATAAGCATATCCCTTTCAAAAAAATCATCAACATACTTTGCCTTTCCCGTAACTTTAGCAACTGCATCAATTCTATTTACATTGCTTCCTATTACTTTATAAGTCATTTTACACCTCCAAAAATACTTTTTTGTAACTGTTTACAGAAGTAGATTATTTAATAATATTACTTTTGTAATATGCTGTCAATAATTACTTTTTATGTTTTTATTATAAGAGTAAAAAATTTTCAAATTAATTTTTTACTCTTACTTACTATTTTAATAATCTGTACTCGTCAATCTTTCTATATAATGTTGCTATCCCAATTCCCAATTTTTTAGCAATCATCTTCTTATCTTCTGTTGTTGTACCATAAATATCTAATGCTTTTTTTATTTCCATTTCTTCTAATTCTTTAAGAGGAACAATTTCACTGCTATCTAATCTTCTTTCAACTTTTTCGCATAATAAAATATTCTTAGGTATAACTTCTTTATCTATTATTCCATCTACTCCTATCATATTAACTATAAATTCTATAGTATTTTCTAACTCTCTAACATTTCCTGGCCAAGAATATCTATAAAAAGCCTTCTTTACTTCTTCTGTCATCACTATATTTTCAAAATTCTTATCCAATAAATTTGTATATTTATTAATAAAAAATTCTATTAATATCTCAATATCATCTATATTAATTCCTTTAAATTTTTATTTGTTGCTGCAATAACTCTTACATCTATATCAATTTCTTTATTTGAACCAACCCTTGTTATTTTTCTCTCTTGTAGTACTCTTAGTAGCTTTGTTTGAAGATATATTGGCATATCACCAATTTCATCTAAAAAAATAGTTCCCTTATTGGCAAGTTCAAATTTTCCAATTTTACCCATAGGATCTGCACCAGTAAATGCACCTTTAACGTATCCAAATAATTCACTTTCCAATAAAGTATCTGGAATAGCACCACAATTTATTGCAACGAATGCCTTCGATTTTCTATTTCCTTCATTATGTATAGATCTTGCAAACACCTCTTTACCAGTACCACTTTCCCCAGTTACTAATACCGTTGAAGTTGATAAAGCTATTTTTTTTACTTTTCTTTTCAAGTCCTGCATTATCTTAGTTTGTCCTAAAATATTTTCTGTCTTTATTACATTTTTTATATTAGTGTATTCTGATATATTATCCCTAAATCCTTTATAGTCCCTAAACATGAAAATTTTATCAAACTGATTATCATTTAGTCCCATTGGAAAAATATTACCTATAAATTGAAAGGATTGACTTCCAATATATACTTTATATATTTCCATCTGAAATAAGCTATCTCCTGTAGGCTCAATAGACACCTTTGATATAAAAAAATTATCAACATGTTTAATTAATTCTACACCTCTAGAATTTATATGTGTTACTTTATCATTTTTGTTTAAAACCATTACTCCTTGATCCATTTTATCTATAATTAAATTTAATGATTTTACTACTACATCTTCTCTTTTTCTTTGAAAATCTTCATATGCTGCTGTACTTATAAATTCAGCTATTTGTTCCATAAAAGCTTTATAATTTTCAAATCTAGCAAGTATCTGATCTTTTTGCTCTTTACTAAAACAAACCAAGCCTATAACACCAATAATTCTTCCTTGAAACTTTATTGGTGTACTCATTTCAAATAGTTCTTCACATTTTCCTCTTTTTATACAACTACTACAAATAATATCCTTTCCTGGTTCAGTTATAGCTTTAAATTCTCCAGATTTTAAAACTTCTCTATATGCATATCCTTGCTTTGATATATCTTTATCTATTCTATTTCTATAAGCTCCTGTTGCTGCAATTCTTATTAAATTTTCATCAACCACTTCTACATCAACCATTAATATTTTTTCAACTATATTAATATATTTCATTACAGCACCTTGAATTTCTTTCAATATAGACGACATACCATAACACCTCTTTTAGCTTTTTATATAACCATGTATTTTACTTATATTATATTATTCATAGCAATTCTTATGCCATTATTTTACTAATTATATAATTATAATATTTTACTATGCTATTGCCTTAAAATATATTAAAGGCTATGCATAAAAATTCTACTTTTTTATGCATAGGCCTTATTAATCAAATTATCCTTCTATTTTATTTCTTTCATTCTCTTCATCTTCTATAGTTTGCTTTGGCAAAATAGAATTTAACAGTATTACTACTATAGTTGTTATTACAACTGGTGAACTTCCAAAAACCATACCCACTCCACTTGGAAATGCATCTAAAACTCCTGGAACTTGTGTTACTCCCATTCCAAGCGCAACAGAAAGACCAACAATACTCACATTTCTGCTTGATAATTCATCTTTAATTATTATCTTAATACCAGTCATTGTAATCATTGCAAATACAATAACAGTTGCTCCACCTAAAACACTTTGAGGTATTGTTGTAATTAAAGCTCCAAATTTAGGTATAAATCCTGCAATTAACATAAATAAAGCTGCTATAGCTACTACAAACTTACTAATAACCTTTGTCATAGCAACTATGCCAACATTTTGACTATAAGTTGCAGTTGGAAGCCCTCCAAAGAAAACACCTACTACACTTGCTATCCCACTTGCTATTATTCCTCCAGAAATCTCTGTATCTTTCGCATCTCTACCAAGTCCACCTTCTGTTATCGCCGACAGATCTCCTACAGCTTCAACAGAATTAACTATATATATTACGCTAATAGATATTATTGCAGAAGGTACAAATTTAATTCCAAAATGCATTGGAGTTGGCATTTGTATCCAAGAAGCTTCCATTATCGGTGTAAAGTCAACTCTTCCTAATATTACTGAAAAAACATATCCTACAACTATTCCAATTAAAATTGAAGCTAATTTAGCATACCCCTTAGTAAAGTGATTACAAAATAGCACTACTATTAATGTAAGTATTGCTATCCCCCAATTAATCGGAGAACCGAAATCGCTTACTCCAGAGCCTCCAGCCATATATCTTATAGCTGTTGGATATAAAGATAATCCTATTGAAAACACAACAGTTCCTGCGACTAATGGTGGAAATAACTTTCTCATTGGCTTTAAAAAAGCTCCAAATAATATAGCTACAAATCCACCAACTAATTGAGCGCCAAAAATAGCTTCTATACCATAAGCCATCCCTATTGCAGTTAAAGTTGGTACATAAGTAAAACTAACCCCAATTACCATTGGTAATCCCGATCCTATTTTCCACAAAGGATATAATTGTATCAATGTTGCAATTCCTGCCAAAAAGAATGATGCTTGTACTAAAAGCGTTGTATCGCCTACTCCAAGTCCCGTAGCTCCAGCAACTATAAGTGCAGGAGTTACATTCCCAACTATCATAGCGAGTAAGTGCTGTAAAGACAACGGCATTGTTTTCTTTAATGAAGGCACCCCATCTAAATCAAAAATTGAAGTACTTCCAGTCCTATTTTTTCCTAATTGTAACATAATAATATATTCCCCCTCATGTAAATTTATTAATCTAACTCAATACATCACTCGAGAATATATGATAATTATCAAGTAAAAAATTTCTTCTCATATTGATAATAA
>OJZB01000132.1_pt1 | contig 9995 bp, 8 predicted proteins | sample 1601081 | NCBI WGS metagenome assembly OJZB01 (sample SAMN04436783, study PRJEB24849) | human gut metagenome | biome: human gut; feature: NICU; material: stool | host: Homo sapiens | place: USA: Saint Louis, MO | collected 2011-05-03 | reverse complement strand
CAGAACATATTGGAATAATTCCTGATGGAAATAGACGTTGGGCACTTTCAAATAATTTAAGTAAAGATAAAGGATATTCACATGGAATTAATCCAGGACTTGAAGTATTTAAACTTTGTCAGAAGGAAAATATTAAAGAAGTAACATTTTATGGCTTTACCATAGATAATACTAAACGTCCTTCTGAACAAAAAAAAGCATTTATAAGAGCTTGCATTGATTCTGTTATGCTTTTAACCAAAGAAGATTGTGAAATATTAGTAATTGGAAATACTGAATCTGATGTCTTTCCACAGGAATTACTTCCTTTTATAACAAGACAAAAATTTGGAAATGGAGGTATCAAAGTAAATTTTTTAATTCATTATGGATGGGAATGGGATTTAAATTTATTAAAAGAATCAGACTCATCTAAAAAACATATTTTACCTTGTATTCATTCAGAAGATATTTCTAGAATTGATCTTATAATAAGATGGGGAGGAAGAAGACGCCTTAGCGGATTTTTGCCAGTACAATCTGTTTATTCAGATTTTTACGTAATAGATACATATTGGCCTGATTTTAATTCTCAAGACTTCTATAGTGCCTTAAATTGGTATAATGATCAAGATATTACTCTTGGTGGTTAAAGTTAAACTAGTAAATAATAATTAATTCATATTTAAGAGAGTGTAAAATTCATAAACAGATATTATAAATGTTTAATGCTATTTTACACTCTTAACTGTACTCCTTAATAATATCTTGCACTAACTTCTCTTGTGAAACCATAATCAATAATGACTGGTTCCCCATTAACTATTCCCCAGCTACTAGTCCTGCATAGATCATTTGCTAATAAATTATATCTATATACAATATTCTGAAATTCCCTTAAACTAAAGAGTTCGTCAATACTTCTAACATTAAAATAGTAAAGAATATCAGTAATACTGTTTATTTTATCTGCTTTTTGCATTACTAGATAATTAAAATTTGAAGAGACCTGCATAACCTTTGCAAACAAATCCGAGGAATCCATTGACGAAATTTGATATTCCACCCTATTTTGCGCTATTCCTGCTAAATTTTTTGCTACTTTCATCACATATCCATTTCCCAAGTCAAATACATTTCTTGATGAACCTGAACCAATGTATTTACAAAACATTCTTCTCTCGTTAAACATAATTTACCACTCATTTCAATTATTCATTTGATAAAAATCTAAATAGAAATATTAAGGAATATTCTTCGTATTATTCTATTCAGTTTGCAGTAAACTAGTTCACATTTTAAATTTCCTTCTTCCTTTTTAAACTTAAGTTAATAAAAAAAGGATATCTAAAGCTATTTACTTTAGATATCCTTAATTTATATCGAATTTTATTTAATAAGTCTTTTTCCAAATTGATGTACTAAACATAATTAGCATCGGATATATTTCTAATCTACCAGCAAGCATACAAAAAGATAGTATTATTTTACTTAATGGTGAAAATGCTGAAAAGTTACCTATTGGTCCAACCATTTCAAAACCAGGACCTACATTACTTATAGCAGTTAGTACAGATGTTGATGTTGTAATTAAATCAAATCCATCAAATGAAATAATAAACATAGCAATTAATGCAATTACAATATATGCTCCTATAAATAAAAATACTCCAGATATAGTTTCTTCATCCACTACTTTTCCATCTATCTTAACACTTTGTATTCTTTTAGGATGTAATATTTTATCTATACCACGTCTTATAGCTTTTAGCATTATTACTATTCTTATTGTTTTTACTCCACCACCAGTAGAACCTGCCATTGCTCCAGCTATCATAAGCATCATAATTATCATTTTACTAAGCGTTGGCCACAAATTAAAATCTACAGTTGCATATCCTGTCGTTGTAATTATTGATGCAACTTGAAATGATGACTGTCTTATTGATTCATTTAAATTTCCATTATTAAAATCCAAAATATTTACTGTTATAAATATTATAGATATAAAAATCATTAATAAATAATATTTTAGTTCTTCACTTTTAAAGAAGTTTTTAATATTTCCTCTTATTACTTGAAAATATAATGCAAAATTAATTCCAAATAATATCATAAATATTGTTATTATCCATTCAACAGAAGGACTAGCAAAAGCAGCAACACTTGTATTCATATTAGAAAAACCACCTGTTCCTGCAGTTCCTAATGCATGTATTATAGCATCATATGCTGAAAGTCCTGATGCCATTAATAAAATCGTCTGTATTATAGTTAAAATAAAATATATTATGTATAAAATTTTAGCAGTTTCACTTATTTTAGGAACTATTTTACCTGGATTTGGCCCAGGACTTTCTGCTCTTAATAAATATATTGTATTAGAACCTAATGATGGTGCTAATGCTAATATAAAAATTAAGAATCCCATTCCACCTATCCAATGAGTAAAGCTTCTCCAAAATAATATTCCTTTTGGTAATGATTCAATTTCTGTTAAAATTGTAGCACCTGTTGTTGTAAAGCCTGAGACTGTTTCAAAAAATGCATCTATAAAAGATGGCATTGCTCCGCTTATAACAAATGGTAAGGCTCCAAAGGCTGCTATTACAATCCATGTTAAACCTACAGTCAAAAATCCTTCTTTAGCATATATGCCTTTTTCTTTAACTTCTATTCTTCTTAACAATAAAGCTATTGGCATCATCAAAATAATGGTTATTAAAAATGAAAAACTATCTCCATCTCCATATGCTAGTGCTATTCCCAAAGGAATTAGTAAAAGAATTGACTCGAATAACAATACATTTCCTAAAACCTTTAGAACCATTTTATAGTTCATAGTATCTGCCACCTCCAGAGAAGATGTCATCAATACTTAAAAGTTTCATATTCTTAGTTATAATAATTACTCTATCATTTGCTTTTAGATAATCATCTCCTGTTGGAATGATTATCTTATTATTTCTAACAATTGTAGCTGCTAAAATATCCTGATTAAACTCTACATTTTTAAATTTTATATTTATATTCTTTGTATCATTGCCAACTACAAACTCTACTGCTTCTGCTTTATCATTACAAATCCTATATATATTTTCTATAGAGCATTTTTTCTTACTTCTTAAAGTTCTTACATATCTCAATATCTTATATGCAGTAACTAACTTTGGATTTACTATAGAATTTATTCCTACAGTTTTTCCTATTTCTCTATAATTATCTCTTGTTATTTTAGTTATTACGTTATCTACAGACTTACTACTAGCTAAAAGAGAAGCTATTATATTATCTTCATCTCTTCCTGTCAATGTAATAAAACTATCAACTTCAAGTAAACTTTCAGATAATAATAACTCTTCATCCATACCATCTCCGTTAATTATTATAGAGTTTGGTAAAAGATTATTAAGCTCTTCACAAATATTCAGATCCTTTTCTATTATCTTACAATTATATTGTATTATATCTTAGGAGTTGAATTTATGCCTTATTTTGAGAAAAAGCCTATTAAGCGCAGTCAATTAAGATTATTTTTAGGACAAACCTACTACAAAATGAAAAAATATTTTTATTGGTGGTTTTCTAAAAATATATATAGTAAAAATATTCATAAAGAAGATTTAGATCATGTAATTTTCACTCACAGTACACCTCTTTATAGAAAGTTAAGAAATGTTGACATGTATTTGCAACGCAATAAAGTTGATAATTTAAGACTAGCAATAAAAAAGCTGGATGGTGTTACTATTATGCCTGGTGAATACTTTTCTTACTGGAAACTAATAGGCAAGCCTACTTATAGAAAAGGTTATAAAGATGGGGTAGTTCTTTGCCCTAATGGTGATTTTAAACCTGGTGTTGGTGGGGGATTATGCCAATTATCTAATTTAATTTATTGGATTACTTTACATACTCCTCTAACTGTTACTGAACGATATAGGCATAGTCATGATGTTTTTCCTGATGTAAATAGGACACAACCTTTTGGCTCTGGTGCTACATGCTTTTTTAATTATTTGGACTTAGAGATTAAAAATACTACAAATAAGCCTTATCAGCTTAAATTATATCTTACAAATGAGAAGCTTGTAGGTGAGTGGCGTTCAATTGAAAAATGTAATTATAGATATGAAATTTATGAAAAAGAACATTCAATAGCTCCTGGATTTTATGGACATTACATTAGAAATAATGTAATACATAGAAAAGTTTTTAATATTGTTGGTGAAGAAATTAATGATGAGTATGTTGCTGAAAATCATGCATTTATGATGTACCAACCATACTTAGACAATGGAAAAGTAACAATTGATAATTGATAATTGATAATGCATAATTAATAATTTGTGTGAAAACTCAGAGAGTTTTATATTTAATGAGAGAATGAAAAAATGAAAGAATTGTGGAATAAACTCCTACGGAGTTTGGAAAAATTTTATTTTCTTATAATTTAGCTATGCTAAATTATTTCCTTAATTCTTTCACTTTATATTTAATACTGTAGTATTAAATTAAATTTTCATTCTTTCATTTTTTTCATTTTAGCTATATGATTTTTTTAATGCTTTTAATAAAATTTTGGGATCCTTCTTATAAGGTGTTACTGGAATTACTTTTTTATTTTTTACATTTAATAATGTATAAACCGCTATTCTTGCTGCACGTACTGAGTATTCTTCTGTAAATACCATGTCTTCTGGAATTTCAACAAATTGACTTATCATCGCAAAATTAGTTGAACCTTCTGGTACTACATTAGGTCTATCAGTCATTTTACGTGGTTGGAATTGTGCATCAATGTATGGCATCATACATGGAATTACATTTACTACAGTTTCCATTATTTCATCTATTTTATCTTCAAAATGTAAGTGATGTAAAAGTTCAATTAATAATTCTTCACCAGTACATTCTCTCATAGGTTTCTTTACATAATCTCCAATTTTATCTGTGTAAAGTCCATATCCCCAGAATATTGTTGTATCCATTGGTTGATTTTTAAAATGTGGTTGTGCTGCTACAACTATGCTCATTAACCAATTAGAATCTTTAAATGTCATTAATGCTCCACTACCTGGTACATTACCTGAAAATTGTTCTATAAGTTTTAATAATTTATTCCCTTTGCATGTTACAGTAAAACTTTCCCAATTAGTTTCATCTGGATGCCCAAAGAATGGTTCTGGATTTCCAAGTCCCGGCTTTTTCTTAGCAATCTTTGACCAAAGTTCTCCTGACATTGGTTTATCTGGGTTATATTCAGGAGCTGTTTTAAAATCTCCTAATGTTGCACTATCAGTCATGCAAGCATTAGTCATTATACAAATATCCCCATCATTTAATTCAATTATTTTTTCTCCATCTTCATCTTCTATATGCATTGCTGTTACTGTTATACCTTCACCTGGTTTAAAATCTAAATCTGTAACAGTTGCATTTATACTGAAATCAACACCAAACCCATCTAAATAAGCTTTTAATGGTAGTATAACTGATTCATATTGATTATATTGAGTACGTGTTACACCTTCTAATGTTTCAATACGTGAAAATTCAAATATCATACGTTCCATATAGCGCTTAAACTCAAACAAACTAGACCATTTTTGGAATGCAAATGTTGTTTGCCACATATACCAGAAGTTTGTTGTAAAGAAATGCGGTGTATCCTTAAACCAATCTTCAATTGTTAAATCATCTAATTTTTCTTCTGGAGTAATCATTAATTTTCCAAGTGCCATACGATCTGTATTATTAAATCCCATGCTTTCTACATCTTGTATAACGCCATATTTATCAATCAAACGTGCTTGTGCATGTGTTGGGTGTAAATGGTCAAAGTTCAATATTTCTTCTGTAACACTCATACCTGGCATTTCTAATGATGGTACACTTCTTAATAGTTCCCAAAAGTTTTCATATGTTTCTTCATTTAACATTCTTCCACCACGGCATACAAATCCGTTTATAAAATCTCCAGCTCCATCATTGCTTCCACCTAATATATGCATTCCTTCTATTATATGAATGTTTTCACCTTTAAAATTACAATCCCTTACCAGATATGCAGCTCCTGCTAAAGATGCTAAACCACCACCAACAAAATATACTTGTCTTTCATTATTTTCATTAAAATTTTGAGTGAATGTTACAAATGATGCTTCTTTTTCTTCACCCTTCTTCATCTTCTTTGCTGCCAAAGTAGCAACTGCTGCTGCTCCTGCAATAGCTCCAACTGCTAATAATGGATTTATATTACCTTTTGACTTCTTACCCATAAATATCCCTCAACTTTCTTTATATATTATTTGTCTATCTAATTAATATTATAGTTTACCCAAATAATAAAGTATTTAGACAATATTTATCATGTGTCTAATTTTGTTTATTTTTTATAATTTATACATCTATTCTTAATATTTTGTTCACACATTTAAACATTATAATCTTTTATTTTCTAAAGAGGCTCTCGTTTCATTAGTTCCTTTTAAACCATTGATTTTACTTGCTTAAAGACGTTTTAAAACTTAAACAAAAATTTTTATCTATTATTTATATATGCGCAAAAAAGGAAGCTCAAATTAGAACTTCCTCTTTTTATTAGCTAATGTCAAAATCTATTTTGATATAGCTTCACTTTAATTTACTTTTTAAATTTTATCTAAATATTGAACAGCACTAAGGGCAGCTATATTCCCTTCCCCTGCAGATTTTATATATTGGTATGGCTTACCTACACAATCACCAGCTGCAAAGCATCCTGGTATATTTGTCTTCATAAGTCTATCAACAAAGATATGATTTTCTTCTATTTTTAAACCTGGAACTAGCTGGCCTGGTGATATTGAGTCTTTTAATAGAAAAACTGCATCTGTTTCTATTTCAGTATTCTTTAGGATCAATTTATTTACCTTTAATTCACCAACTATTTCTTGCGGCTTATCTTCTACTACTTTTATATTATTTCTTAAATTATAATTACCTTTATACATAGGAACATAATATACTTCTCCAGCTAACTCTGAAACATAATTTGCTTCTTCCTCGGCTTCCTTGTTATGGCCTATTATGGTTACTACTTTACCTTTGTATAATGGTGCATCACAAGTTGCACAATATCCTACACCCTTACCTAAGTATTCCTCTTCACCCTTTATAGGTCTTGTATATTCTATTCCTGTTGCTAAAATAACAGATTTTGCTTCAAAAGTTTTATCATTTGCCATTAAAGCAAAATACTTCCCCATTGCATAAATACTATTAATTCTTTCTTCTGTTATTTCTATATCCATAGCCTGTAGATGCTCTTGAAACCTTTCCTTAACACCTTCTCCTGTTATTCCATAAAAGCCCAAATAGTTATTAATCTTAGGTGCTTTAACAAGCTTATTAGTTAGGTTCTTATTTCCAAAGATAATGAATTTCTTATTCCTTATCTTTGCATTTAAGGCTGCTGATAAACCAGCTGGACCACTACCTACTATTGCAATATCATATCTTTCGCTCACTTTTCTACCTCTTTATTTTATAGATGTTTAACTACAGCTTCTTTTAAAGAATCCTTCGGCATAAAACCAACTAAAGTTTCTACTGGAGCACCATTCTTAAATATCATTAAAGTTGGAATACTTGCTATTTGATATTTATTAGCTATATTTGGATTTGCATCTACATCAATTTTTACAAATCTTGCATTATTTACTTCATTAGACACTTCCTCTAATACAGGAGCAATCATTTTACAAGGACCACACCAAGTTGCCCAAAAGTCTACTAATACAACTCCTTCATTTTTTAGTACTACTTCATTAAAGTCTGTTTCTGATACATGTTGAACCATATAAATTTACCTCCTAATATACCCCTTAGGGGTATCTTTTGTATTTATTTTACACAATTATTTATTCATAGTCAATAGATTATAGGGTTAATTTTACCTTTTTATTCTTCCCAATAAAAACTCTTTTATTTACTATTTTTTTAAATGTAAAAATTGAGATTCGTATAATTCTTTATATAATCCTTCTCTCTTTAATAAAACTTCATGACTTCCCTTTTCTTCAATTCCTTTATCAGTTAACACTAAAATTTCATCTGCATTTTTTATTGTTGACAATCTATGAGCTACAACTATAGTAGTCCTTCCTGCACATAATTCTTCTAAAGATTTTTGTATCATATATTCTGTTGTATTATCTAATGCTGATGTTGCTTCGTCTAAAATTAATATAGGTGGATTTTTTAAGAATACCCTTGCAATTGAAATTCTTTGTTTTTGACCACCTGAAAGTTTTACCCCTCTTTCTCCTATATAAGTATCATATCCTTCTGGTAATGACATAATAAATTCATGTATATTAGCGCTTTTAGCTGCTACTACCACTTCTTCATCAGTAGCATCATGCTTTCCATATAATATATTATCTTTTATTGTTCCAGTAAATAAGAATACATCTTGTTGCACTATTCCTATATTTTTTCTTAAAGACTCTAATGTAGCATCATATATGCTTATATTATCAATAGTTATATCTCCTTCTGTTACATCATAAAATCTAGGAATTAAATTACAAAAAGTTGTTTTACCACCACCTGATGGTCCTACTAATGCAAGCATTTTTCCTTGTTCTATATCTAGATCTATTCCTTCTAAAATACTCTTTTCATCATAACTAAAATGAACATTTTCAAATTTTATATGACCTTTAATATTCTTTAATTCTAAACTTCCATCATCTTCAATCTTTTCATCTATTATAGATATAAATCTCTTAAATCCAGTCATTCCATTTTGATATTGCTCCATAAAGTTAACTAGCTTCTTAATTGGTTGTGTGAATAGTTTTATATATAGTAGATAAGCAAAGAAATCTCCTAAATTTATTATATCGAAATATGTGAATATACCACCTGCTATTAATACTACATAATCTAATATATCTATTCCAAAGCCAACTCCTGCAAAATATTCAGCCATAACCTTATAAGCTCTTGATCTAGCATTCTTAAATTTGTTATTACCTTTTTCAAACTTACCTATTTCATGATCATGCGATACAAAAGCCTTTGTTATTCTTATACCAGAAAGAGAGTTTTCTAAATTTGCATTTACTGCCGATGTCTCTATTCTAGTTTCCATGAAAGCATTCATCATTTTATTTTTTTGCTTCCAAGTAAATAACACAATAAAAGGTATAAATGCAAATATAATAAGAGTTAATGGTATATTAATTGTACATAATACAGCAAAAGAACCAATTAACATAACAAGAGAAATAAACAAGTCCTCAGGTCCATGGTGAGCAAGCTCTGATACTTCCATAAGGTCATTTATCATTCTGCTCATTAAGTCCCCAGTTCTATTATTATCAAAATATGAGTTAGGTAGTTTTTGTAGATGTAAAAACATGTCCTTTCTCATATCCCCTTGCATATGCACCCCCATAACATGTCCATAATATTGCATGAAATAACCACAAGCTGCTTTTATTAAATATATGATTAATAAAGTAACTCCGAATACTACTAGCATTCTTATATTTTTATTTGGAATGCTATCATTGACTAAAGTTCTTGTCATCATAGGATAAACAAGATCACATGCTGCTGCAATAAATGCTGCAAACATATCTAAAAAGAATAGTTTTTTGTATGACTTATAGTAACTAATAAATCTCTTTACCATAAATAACCTCCTTCTATTACTACATTATATTTTTGTTATTATTTAATAATAGCCTTATTGATAATAATTTTCAAGGAATCTTTATTATTTTGAAATAATTTACCTATTATTAAAGATGCTGATATATTCTATTTATAACTATAACCATTTTTAATAATCTATTTTATGTTATTCCTACCTATATATATCAACTATTAGTCCTTGAATTTCATCTATAGAAGCAGCTATATTTAAATTATCTCCTTCACCCTTTAAAAGAGATTTAGTAATCTCTTCAAGTTTTTGATCTATAGTATCTATTGTTATGAAGTATTGTGTTTGCCAAAAG
>OJZB01000130.1_pt1 | contig 10118 bp, 6 predicted proteins | sample 1601081 | NCBI WGS metagenome assembly OJZB01 (sample SAMN04436783, study PRJEB24849) | human gut metagenome | biome: human gut; feature: NICU; material: stool | host: Homo sapiens | place: USA: Saint Louis, MO | collected 2011-05-03 | reverse complement strand
TGTCATTATTAATAAATATAAGAAAAAGAGGTGGAAATATGAAGAAAAACGAATATGGTTTATTCACTGCCATAGGGATGATAGTAGGAATTGTAATAGGATCCGGGATATTTTTTAAAAGTGATAATATTTTAGTAGCAACTAATGGAAGTATAAGCTTAGGAGTCCTTGTTTTCTTTATTGCTGCTATGGGAATAATATTTGGAAGCTTAACTATTTCAGAATTAGCATCAAGGGAATCAACTGCAGGAGGGATAATAACTTATGCTGAATTCTCATATAATAAGTCTATAGCTTGTGCATTTGGATGGTTTCATACATTCCTATATTATCCTACACTTATTGCTGTAGTTGCATGGGTATCAGGGATATATATATGTATGTTATTTGGAATTGATGGTGGACTAGCAATTCAAACATTCATTGGATTTATAGTTATGATAGTGCTATATATATTAAATATTTTATCTGCAAAACTAGGAGGATATTTTCAAAATGCTTCAACTGTGATTAAGGTTATACCGCTAATATTAATAGCATTAGCAGGAGTTTTCTTTGGGAATCCTAGTGAAATATCAGTAAGCGACATTACACATATGAAATCTGCAACATGGATAGCTGCAATTGCACCTATAGCATTTTCTTTTGATGGATGGATTATATCAACTTCTATTGGGCATGAAATTAAAGATTCTAAAAGGAATTTACCAAAGGCTTTAGTAATTGCTCCTTTATTTATATTAGTTATTTATGTATTATATTTTGTTGGGATAAGCATGTATATTGGACCTGATACAATTATGAGTTTAGGAGATTCTCATGTTGACTTAGCTGCCAATAAATTATTTGGAGCATGGGGAGCTAAGATAATATTAACATTTGTAGTTATATCTATATTGGGTACTGTAAATGGATTAATAATGGGACATACTAGGTTACCATATTCTTTAGCTATAAGAGGAATGTTTCCAAAATCAAATAAGATAAAAATAGTTAATGAAAAATTAGGTATGCCAATTATATCTTCAATAGTAGCTTTGGTAATTTCATTAATTTGTTTAATTATTCATTATATAACGCAAAAATATAATTATTTACCTAATAGTGACATATCAGAAATATCTATTACAATAAATTATTTATTATACATATTATTATATTTTAAAGTATTTAAAATGGGATTAAGTGGTGAGATTAAGGGAGTATGGAAAGGAAAGGTTAATCCTATCCTTGCAACTATTGGATCGCTTATAATTTTATTTGGAAGTATTGGAAATACATTATTCTTTATATACACATTTATATGTGGAATTATCTTAATATCAGCAATTTTATTTTGGAAATATAATAAAGATGATGTTGTACTTTAATATAAGAAAATAGTAAGAAGAGATAGGAAAAAGTCCTATCTTTTTTTATTTTGAAGAAAAAGAAGAAATAATATATAAATATGTAAAGTTAAAATACTTTCCAATATTTTACATATAATATATAATTATTAACATAAGCTTATTATTGTAGCCTAATTATATTTTAACTGGGATAAAAGGAGAGGGTTATATTGAAGGGTATGATCTTATATTTTAGTGGCAGTGGAAATACAAAATTTATTGCAAATAAAATAGAAGAAGAATTTATAAAAAATGGTTGTGATATAGAAACTCATTCTATAGAAGAAAAGATAAATATAATAGCTAGAGAAATTTATGGAGCAAATAGAGCGGTATTTACTCAAAATGCAAAAAAACAAATTGAGGAATTAGAGAAATTTGGGATAGATAAATTGCCTATATGTATGGCAAAGACTCAATATTCTTTATCTGATAATCCATCATTAAAAGGTAGACCTGAAAATTTTGATATAACTGTTAGAGAGGTTAGAGTTTCTAATGGCGCAGGGTTTATTGTTGCATTAAATGGTGATATAATGACAATGCCAGGACTTCCAAAAGTTCCAGCTGCAAATAAAATGGATATACTAGATAATGGAGAAATAGTAGGGTTATTTTAATATATAAAATTTACAACACTTGACAAATAATTTGTAATTGTTAAAATTAGATTGTTAAATTATTGTGATTATATTTATTTAATAAAGGCAGCTTTCAAAGCTGCTTTTAATTGTATTAAGGTGGTGCTTGTATGATTTTAGTGGTAGACGTAGGTAATACCAATATAGTCTTGGGAGTATATAATAATTCTGAAAATATTGCTAGCTGGAGAATTTCTACTGATGCAAAAAAGACATCAGATGAATATTCTATTCAAGTTATGCAGCTTTTTATTCAAAGTAATCTAAATCCTAGAGAGGTAAAAGGAATAATAATTTCATCTGTAGTTCCTAACATAATGCATTCATTAGAAAATATGATAAAAAAGAGCTTTGGAATTAATCCTTTAATTGTAGGTCCAGGTGTTAAAACTGGAATAAATATTAAATATGATAATCCAAAGGAAGTAGGAGCGGATAGAATTGTAAATGCTGTAGCTGCTCATGACAAATATAAGAGGGATCTTATAATAATAGATTTTGGAACAGCAACAACATTTTGTTCATTAACTAAAGAAGCAAACTATCTTGGAGGGTGTATTACACCAGGTATAAGAATAGCATCTGATGCTTTATTTGATAGAGCTGCAAAGTTACCGAGAGTAGAATTAGAAGTACCCAAAAATATAATATGTAAAAATACTATATCTAGCATGCAAGCGGGTATAATTTATGGATATATAGGGCAGGTAGAATATATAGTAAATAAAATAAAAAAAGAAATGAAAGATCTTGGTTCAGATGAGCCTTTAGTTATAGCGACTGGAGGATTAGCAAAATTAATAGCTAAGAAAACTAACGTTATAGATAAGGTTGATTCTAGTTTAACATTAGAGGGGTTAAGAATAATATACGAAAAAAATAAGGAGTAGTATAATATGAAAATTGGAAACCTAGAATTTGAAAATAATGTTTTTCTAGCGCCTATGGCAGGGGTAACCGATATCTCTTTTAGAGGACTATGTAAGGAGATGGGGTGTGGGTTGGTTTATACAGAGATGGTAAGCGCTAAGGCTCTTTACTATGGAAATGAAAATACCAAGTCATTGCTTAGAATAGCTGATGAAGAAACTCCTGTTGCAGCTCAAATTTTTGGGAATGATCCTAGGATAATGGCTGAAGTAGTACAAAGATATTTTAATGAGAGAGAAGATATTTGTTTAGTAGATATAAATATGGGCTGTCCTGTAAATAAAATTACTAAAAATGGAGAAGGATCAGCTTTGTTAAAGCATCCAGAGTTAGCCGCTAATATAGTGAGAGAAATTAAAAAGGTATCTACTAAACCAGTAACAGTTAAATTTAGAAAAGGCTGGGATGAAGGAAATATCAATGCTGTTGAATTTGCCAAGAGACTTGAAGAGGCTGGAGTAGATGCAGTTACTGTTCATGGAAGAACAAAGGAGCAGATGTACGAAGGTAAAGCAGATTGGGATATAATAGGAAAAGTTAAGGATTCTGTATCAATACCAGTACTGGGAAACGGAGATGTATTTACTTCAGAAGATGCAATAGAGTTAAAAAATAAAACTAATTGTGATGGAATAATGATTGCAAGAGGTAGTATGGGGAACCCTTGGATATTTAAGCAAATTGAATATGCACTGAAAGGAAAAGTACCTTTAGAGATAACATATTTAGATAGAATAAATATGTGTTTAAGGCATTATGAATTAGCACTTAAGTACGATGGTGAGAGAAAAGCTGTGAGGGAAATGCGAAAGCATGCATCCTGGTATATAAAGGGATTACCTAAGAGTGCTGACATAAGGGGAGTTATGAATACTTTAGAGGATAGTAGTGCTGTAATTGAATTGTTAAATAACTATAAAAATGAATTAACAAGAAGTTCTGATAAAGTTTAAATAATATATCTGAATAATAAATTTTTAAAAGAATAAATATATTAAAAGCGAGAATACTATATATCTGTTAAATAAATATAAAGGGATGTCTTTATATTATAACTTAGTTGACATATAATACTTGCTGATTTATAATGTTTTAAATGATTTTAAGAATATCAGACCTAGTGTTAGGTATTTAAATAAAAGTAGTAATTTTGAAGGGGAGAAAATCATGAGTGAAACTAAAAAGTTCGTAATGACATACGAAGGTGTAAAAAAGTTAGAAGATGAATTAGAGTTTTTAAAATCTGTTAAAAGAAAAGAAATAACTGAAAAAATAAAAGTTGCATTAGGATATGGGGATTTAAGCGAAAACTCAGAATATGATGAAGCTAAAAACGAACAAGCATTTACTGAAGGTAGAATTATTCAATTAGAAAATATGCTAAAGAATGCTGTTGTTGTTGATGGATCAGAAATTCCAACAGATAAGGTATCAGTAGGAACAAAGGTTAAAGTTAAAGATTATGAATTTGATGAGGAAGTTGAATATTCAATAGTAGGTTCAGCAGAAGCAGATCCTATGGAATTTAAAATATCAAATGAATCACCAGTAGGAGCAGCTTTATTAGGTAAAAAGGTTGGAGAAATAGTTGAAGTTTTAGTTCCAGGTGGAATAAACAAGTTTGAAATATTAGGAATAAGAAGAGAGTAACGGAGGGATATTTAATGTCAACTGAGGAAATGAATATACAAGAGTTAGAATCTCAGTTTAGTGAGCAAGAAGCATTAAGAAGAGAAAAGTTAGTAGAGTTACAAAATCAAGGAAAGGATCCATTTGACGTTTATAAAGTTGAAAGAACACATATGTCAGAGGGTGTTAAGAAGGATTTTGAAAATCTAGAAGGAACTATAGTTACAGTTGCTGGAAGAATCATGTCTAAAAGAGGTCAAGGAAAAGTTGTATTCTCAGACGTACAAGATAGAGACGGAAAAATTCAATTATTTATAAAAATAGATGAAGTAGGAGAAGAAGCTTTAAAGTCATATAAAACATATGATTTAGGTGATTGGGTTGTTGCAACTGGAGAAGTATTTAAAACTAAAACTGGAGAAGTTTCAGTTAAGGTTAAGAATTTTGAATTAATATGTAAATCATTAAAACCATTACCAGAAAAGTGGCATGGATTAAAAGATCCAGATTTAAGATATAGACAAAGAGAAGTAGATATGATCTCAAACCCAGAAGTTAAGACTAATTTCATGAAGAGAGCAACTATACTTAAAGGAGTAAGAGAATTCTTAGATAACAGAGGATTTATAGAAGTTGAAACTCCAATGCTTGCACCTATAGCTGGAGGAGCGTCAGCAAGACCATTTATAACTCATCATAATACTTTAGATATAGATATGTATTTAAGAATAGCTCCAGAATTATATTTAAAGAGATGTATAGTTGCTGGATTAGAAAAAGTTTATGACATGGGAAGAACTTTTAGAAATGAAGGTATGTCTGTAAGACATAATCCTGAATTTACAATGATAGAATTATACGAAGCATTTTCAGACTATAACGATATGATGGAAATTGCAGAAAATATGATTGCATCAGTATGCGAAAAAGTAAATGGAACAACTAAGGTTAATTATCAAGGTACAGAAATTGACTTTGCACCGCCATGGAGAAGAATAACTATGGTTGATGCTGTAAAAGAACATACAGGTATAGATTTTAATGAGATAAAATCAGATGAAGAAGCTCAGGCTATAGCTAAAGAAAAGAATTTAGAATTTAAGAAGAATATTAAGCACGTAACAAAGGGTGAAGTGTTAAATGTTCTATTTGAAGAATATGCAGAACAACATATGATACAACCAACATTTATATGTGATTACCCAGTAGAAATATCACCTTTAACTAAAAAGAAAAGAGGAAATGATAAATTTACTGAAAGATTTGAAGGATTTGTATTTGGAAGAGAAATATGTAATGCATATTCAGAATTAAATGACCCAATAGTTCAAAGAGAAAGATTTAATCAACAAGAAAAAGAAAGAGAACTAGGGGATGATGAAGCATACATGATAGATGAAGAATTTATGAGTGCTTTAGAAACAGGTATGCCTCCAACAGGTGGATTAGGAATAGGTATAGATAGAGTTATAATGTTCTTAACAGATTCAGCATCTATAAGAGATGTTATAATGTTCCCAACAATGAAACCACAAAAGTAATATTTTAAGGCTGTCATAGACAGCCTTTTTATTTTGTAGTAGATAGATTTTATTAAAATTCACATAAATATTTTTATTAAATTTTAATGCATTTTGAGATATTTAAAAATTAAAATTAAAAAAATCATAAAAAACACTTGCAATATTAATGAAACTTGATATAATAACTAATGTAGTAAATATTCCGCGATAGCTCAACGGTGGAGCACTCGGCTGTTAACCGATAGGTTGGAGGTTCGAATCCTCTCCACGGAGCCATTTTTATAAGAGTTTTATAAGAATAGATAATTTGTCTATTGTTATAAAACTCTTTTTGTATATAAGAGAGATATAATATTTAAATTTAAATAATGATAAATAGAATATAGCTAAAAATAATATAAGTATTAATTTAATACAAATTTTTAATAGAAAGCCTTTTGCACTTGACATATAAAAGGCTTTTGGTAAAATTAATATATAATTTAATAGATACAATGATAAAGAGGAGTAAACTTAATATTTCTTTTAGAGAGACGATGGTTGGTGTAAATCGTTATTAATTTAAGTTGAAGGGCGCTTTTGAGTATTAACACTGAAAGTTGGGCTAAAGCCAAGAAGGGTGGAACCGCGGAATTGAAATTTCGTCCCTTTAGGTTTGGGGCCTTTTTTATTTATAAAAAATTGGAGGTATTAAAATGGCAGTAGAAAAAACTATGGAAAAAATAGTTGCTCTTTGTAAGAGTAGAGGTTTTGTATTCCCAGGATCAGAGATATATGGAGGGTTAGCCAACTCTTGGGATTACGGTCCATTAGGAGTAGAATTTAAAAATAACGTTAAAAAGGCATGGTGGAAGAAGTTCGTTCAAGAAAGTCCATATAATGTAGGAGTAGACTGTGCTATATTAATGAATCCAGAAGTGTGGGTTGCATCAGGACACGTTGGTGGATTTTCAGATCCTTTAATGGATTGTAAGGAATGTAAAGCAAGATTCAGAGCTGATAAGATAGTGGAAGATCATATGACTGAAAATGGAGCAGAAGTTGCTAGTGCAGATGGTTGGTCTAATGAGCAATTAAAGGAATATATAGAAAAGAATAATATAGTATGTCCTAAATGTGGAAAATTAAATTATACTGATATAAGAAAATTTAATTTAATGTTTAAAACATTCCAAGGAATAACAGAAGATTCTGCTAGTACAATATACTTAAGACCGGAAACAGCTCAAGGTATATTTGTAAACTTTAAATCAGTACAAAGAACTTCAAGAAAGAAAGTTCCATTTGGTATTGCTCAAGTTGGTAAATCATTCAGAAATGAAATAACTCCAGGAAATTTTACATTTAGAACGAGAGAATTTGAGCAAATGGAGTTAGAGTTTTTCTGTAAGCCAGGAACAGATTTAGAATGGTTTAAGTATTGGAAGGATTATTGTTGGAATTTCTTATTAAATCTAGGAGTACAACAAGATAATTTAAGAATGAGAGATCATGGTGAAGAAGAATTATCTTTCTATTCAAATGCAACATCAGATATAGAATATTTATTCCCATTTGGATGGGGTGAATTATGGGGAATAGCTGATAGAACAGATTATGACCTAAAAAAGCACCAAGAACACTCAGGTCAAGATATGAGTTACTTAGATCCAACCACTAATGAAAAATATGTTCCTTATGTTATAGAACCATCTTTAGGAGCCGATAGAGTTGTATTAGCTTTCTTAGTAGATGCATATGATGAAGAAGAGTTAGAAGGTGGGGATGTTAGAACTGTTATGCATTTACATCCTGCTTTAGCTCCATATAAGGCAGCAATTTTACCACTTTCAAAGAAGCTTTCAGAAAAAGCCTTAGATGTATATTCTGACTTAAGCAAAAAATTCAATATAGAATATGATGAAGCTGGAAGTATTGGTAAGAGATATAGAAGACAAGATGAAATAGGAACTCCGTTCTGTATAACAATAGATTTTGATACTTTAGAAGATGAAGCAGTTACTATTAGAAATAGAGATACTATGGAACAAGAAAGAATAAAAATTTCAGATTTAGAAGCTTATATTGAAAAAAGTTTAGAATTCTAATTTTAAGAAGGGGCTATATTAAAATAAACTTTGATATTAGCTGATAAAAAGGGAAGCTCGAATTAGAGTTTCTCTTTTTGTTCATATATAAATAATATACCCCCAATTTCCACTTAAGTTTAAAGATACCTTTAAGTAAGTAAAATCAATAGTTTAAAAAGGGCTCGCGTTTCGTGAGCCCTTTTATAAAAATAAGAGATTAACTTTTTAAGGCAATAAAGCTTATTTGAAATTAAATAAATTTTATATTAAATAGATTTCTGAGACTGCGTCTTTTTTGTATTTAATAAATTTAAGTGTTATAATTAGAAAGAATTGGGACAGACTTAAAGATAAGTGAGCTTCCAAATTTTATATTTAGCAAGGCGAACTTACTCATTCGAATGCATATGAGAAGGAGTTACAACAAAACTTCCAAATTTTATATTTGGCAAAGTAAACTTACTCATTAGAAAAATGTGAGAGTGGTAAATACATATTTATTGGATTTTAAATGACTTATTTAGTAAGTTTATATTATTGATTTGAACTTAGTAAAAGGAGTTTCATATAATATTTTATATATGGTTTTGGAGGAAGATTATGAAGAAGCAATTTAATGAATTTAAAGATTTTATAAAAGGACAAAAAGTTGCTGTTGTTGGCATAGGAGTTAGTAATATACCTCTTATAAGATTTTTAGTTAAACTTGGAGCAGTTGTAACTGCATTTGATAAGAAAAATAGAGAAGAACTAGGAGATATAGCAAAAGAGTTTGATGAGTTATCAGTTACATTAGAATTAGGAGAGGGTTACTTAGATAGATTAACAGGATTTGACGTAGTATTTAAGACCCCGTCAATGAGAATAGATTGTGATGCTTTAGTAAAAGTAAAAAGTGAGGGCGCATATATAACTTCAGAAATGGAGGAGTTTGTTAGATATTGTAAAGGGAAAGTTTACGGAATTACAGGAAGTGATGGGAAAACAACAACAACAACAATTATATCAAAGCTTTTAGAAGAGGCAGGATATAAAACTTGGGTTGGGGGGAATATAGGAACTCCATTGTTTTCTAATATAGAAGAAATAAGAGAAGAGGATAAAGTTGTATTAGAATTATCTAGTTTTCAGCTTATGACTATGGATGTTCCAGTTGATATTGCTGTAGTAACTAATCTTGCACCAAATCATTTGGATATGCATCTTGATATGCAAGAATATATAGATGCTAAGAAAAATATATTCTTATATCAAGATAAAGATGGAGTTTTAATATTAAATAGAGAAAATGAAATAACTCATGGGTTTGTTCCTGAGGCTAAAGGGATAGTTAAAGAATTTAGTTCTAAAAGAGAAATTGAAAATGGTGCTTACTTAAAAGATAATATGTTATACCTAGAAAATAATATAGTTTGTGAAAAAGAAAATATAGCTATTAAAGGGATTCATAATATAGAAAATTATTTAGCTGCATTTTTAGCAACAAAAGATGATGTATCTATAGATGTTATGAAGAAAGTTGCTGAGAGATTTGGTGGTGTTGAACATAGATGTGAATTAGTTAGAGAAATTGATGGTGTTAAATACTATAATGATTCAATAGCTTCAAGCCCAACAAGAACATTAGCTGGATTATTTGCTTTTGATAAAAAGGTAATTTTAATAGCTGGAGGATATGATAAACATATTCCATTTGAACCTTTAGCAGAAGAAGGGTATCCATATATAAAAGAGCTAATACTATTAGGAGCTACAAAAAATTTGATAAAAGATGCTTTTGTAAAATTAAAAGAAGAAAAAGGAATTGAAGTTTCTATAAGTTTAGTAGATACATTAGAAGAGGCTGTATTTAAAGCTAAAGACTTAGCTGATGAGGGGGATGTAGTTACTTTATCACCAGCTTGTGCATCTTTTGATATGTTCCCTAATTTTGCT
>OJZB01000114.1_pt1 | contig 11828 bp, 10 predicted proteins | sample 1601081 | NCBI WGS metagenome assembly OJZB01 (sample SAMN04436783, study PRJEB24849) | human gut metagenome | biome: human gut; feature: NICU; material: stool | host: Homo sapiens | place: USA: Saint Louis, MO | collected 2011-05-03 | reverse complement strand
TTTTTAATGTCATCAGCTTGTCTTTTAAGGTACCTTGTAGCGTCTTTGAGTGTATTCTCATCTTCTTTGATTTTGTCCTCTAATTGGGTCTTTAAATGTATTTCTAAGCTTTTTGAAACAGCATCTGCTATTTCATATATATCATTACGCTCTAAGTTTACTTTGACTTCGTGTGTCTCATTAGCTAAATTCTCTAATTTCTTTTTTAATATATCTATATTCTGTTGTGTCTCTTTACTCAAGTGTAAATCCGTCGTCTTTGCTTTTAGTAGCTCTGCGAGTTTGTTTTGTTCTTGTTGTATTTGTTTCGTGTCTTGACTTGTTGTGTTGATAGTCTGAATGCTGTTTTTGATTTCGGTTATTGTTTCTAACAACTGTTGTGTCACGTTCTTTTTCTCTGGCATAATCTTTAACCTCGCTTTCTATGTCATTTAATACTTGCAAATCTTCTTCACTGAATTCCAATTCAAGCTCTTCTTCTTCCTCTTCTTCGTCTTTTTGAAGTAAATTCTGTATCATCATTTGTGCTTGTGGTGTATTCAATTCTTCTTCTATATCTAAACCATAATCAACCAAACCAGGATCTTTCTCTTTTTCCGCCTGTTGTAATGCAACTTTCTTTTCAATTTCTTTGGTTAATGGTGTTAATTGGAATTCTTCTCCAGCTAATGTTGATGCTCTTGATACTTTCGTATTGGTTAGACCTTTTTTATTAGTGTATTCATAACTGTAGCGTAAGTTTTCACCGTCTTTAGCTCTAGCCTCAAGCACATCGATGTTATATTCTTCATGTAGCAATTGTTTGAAATCATCAATGTTTTGAACAGCGGGCTCATCTCTAGCAATTCTGATTTGTTCAATTACTTCATCTTTAGCTAAGACAACACCATTTTTACGCATACGCTTTTCGATTGGTGTTTGATATTGTCCTTTAGCTTTTGCGTCACGTTTTCTATCTTTATTCTTTTGCCAGTTATCTTTGTCTAATGGTGTAAGTCCATTCTCTAATGCTATTTCATCATTAATCTTTGCTAGTTGCGTCCACTTCGTCATATTTCCTCTTTGTGATTTTCCATCTAACCCAACCGCATTGCTGATGATATGGTTGTGCCACAATCCACTTTTACCATCACACTGTGTAACTACGATAGCTTGATTGTTCTCACCATATACTTGTTGTGCAAACTGTAGTCCTAAATCATGCGCTTTATTTCTACTGTCCACACCACCTTTAGGATCTATCTCATCAGCACCAAACCCTTGAATGATAGAATAGCCTTGTACATAACCTTTATCTTTTCCATATTCTTTTTGTACTTCACGCATGTGCATTTTAGACATGAATGCTGTTTTATTTGTTATAGGTACATTAACACCCGACGCCCATTGAACACGTTTACCCTCTGTTTGCTCATGGTTGTAATGTGATTTTTCAGACGTTACATAATCAATAGACTTTTGTATGTTGTATGTACGACTTACTTGTAAAGTAGGCATAATTTTCCCACCTCCTTATTAAAATTATTGACTTGTTTCGTTAACGTCTTTCTAAACGTATTGAATTCTTTAATTTCTTCTATATCACTACGTGTAAGCTCTCGTTTATTTACTAAGGTATTGAGGTGTTTAACATGTTGATTATAATTATTAGCCATTCCTCTCATATCATTACGCAACTCACTTGCTACACGATATAAATTCTGTAATAACTCAAATGTCTCGGGATCAAATGTGTTGCGAGGCGGTAGAAATGTTTTATCTTTATCTAACCACTCCATTAACACAGACCTTGCCACCTCATTAGGTGATTTAAAACTCGGTAACACTTCACACATCTGTGATAATTCATCATAAGCGTTTTGTGTCACTCGGAAATTAATACTCTTAACCTTACGCTCTGATTCATCTATCTTATGTTGTATCTTCTTACGTTGTTTCATCGCCTCACGTAGTGCTTTAACTTTGTTGTTTTCCTCATCATATAAACGCATTAATTCATCGTCGGTTAGGTTGTTAATATTTGTCATGATGTACCTCCTCAAAGTTCAAAATCTCATTTCAACACACGCCCAAAAATGTGGGCTGTTTAAGTGTTGAAATACATAACACGTCGCAAAAAAGGTGCGACAATTGTGTTATGTTAAATGCATTCAACTGCAGGGCACATAAGCAAAGCTTAGCACCCCTTGTTGAATCATAGGCAAGCAGTCCCAATGTAAACATTGGGTGCTTGTAAAGGGGACGCTCCGCTCCCCTTTAATCCCCTTGGTAAAACCCTGGTGGTAAAATAGTAACTCATAGTTACATTATACCACGTATCACACAAAAGGTGTGATACAACCTAACCATTGACGACTGAATTAATAATCAGTCAATGGGTTAGGAAAATCGTCATCATCTTCATCATCTACAGTCACATTATCATGATGTGTTTTAGCTTGATGATTTGATGATGTATGTGAAACTTCTTTTGAAGTATTCACATAATTAGATGTAACTTCAGCGGTCACATCTAAGTCGTTGCTATCACCAAATAGGTATTCTTTGATAGCATTAAGTTCACTTGCATCAATAGAACCTTCTGCAACCATATCAAGTAATTTTAATGATGCATTTTTTGAGTAATCAAGTTGCGCTTTATCAAATTCATTTTGATGTTTAACAAGTTTGCGTTTTTCTTCCTCGATGTGTTTCTTTTTATTACTAATCATATGACGAATACGTTCAGTATCATTCACATATTGTTGTTTTAATTCAATGACTTTTTGATTCATTTAAATCACTCCGATTCTTAATTATCTTCTAACTCTTTTGCAATTCTCTGTATCGTTCCGTAACCAACATTGTATTTAAGACGTATAGAATTCATGCTATGACCCTCTTTTAAATCATTAACGATCATGTAATACACTTGTCTTCCGTGTCTGTCTTTTGAGTCAGCACTGTACTTCTTCGGTTTACCTTTGAAACGACCCTCTTTCTTTGCAATTTCTATACCGACGCTTTGACGTTCTCTGATGTATGCACGCTCATTTTCTGCAACATAACCAAGCAAACTTAACAACATATCAGTCATCGCTTTATCCATAAGTTCATTACCTGTGTTGATATTAGGTAGTCCTCCGATTTCAAAAGATAAGCCATCATCTTTTAATTGTCGTATCACTGTTTGAACATCATCATATTTACGTGAAATACGATCTAATTTATAAACAACGAGTACATCACCGCCACGGGATTTTTGCAGTAGCTTTTTAAAGCCTTTTCGTTCATTAGGTCTGATTGTACCAGAAACACCTTTGTCGATGAATATGAGGCTTTCTGATACGCCTTGTTGTTTCAAATATTCAATTTGTGATGATAAGTTTTGCTCTTTAGTTGAGACACGTGCATATCCAATTTTAGACATTGTTTTAACCCTTTCTTATCTGTGAACTCAAAATGTGAATCTAAATGCTGTCATAACAACGATGTTTAATTCACAGTTTAAGTATACTTTATTTGTGAATTAATTACAACAATTCACACTTATGAAATAGAAATAAACACTTAGGGAAAAGTCTCAAAATCATATTATAGTAATACTATAATAAATATTGAGAGTGTATTTTTTAAAATTATTAACAAAGGGGACTTGTAAAAATGAAGAAAATTATTACAGCAAGCTTAGTTGGTACTTTATTAGTAACAGGAACTTCTACAGTAGTTAATGCACAAACACAATCACAATCACAACAAGGTAATGTTCAAAAACAAGAAACTATCACAAATGACGTTAAAAATGACAAAAGATATCAAGCACTATCACCACAAGCAAAAGACAGTTTTAAAACATTAGTTGAAGCGAATAATTATAATAATACAGAACAAATGGAACTACTGAATAATACAGCGCAAACAAAAGGTATGGATAAAAATGGTAATACTGAACGTGGTAAAATAGGTATTACTAAAAAGGTTGTTAAACAAGCGTGGAATTCTTTACCAACAAAAGTTAAAAAGAAAATCGGTACACAAAGTAAATTCTATGCAGCTCTTAAAGCAGTCGATCACTTCACAGGTGATGTTGAAGATGAAATTTATAAACAAATGAAAGGCTTAGGTTTAAGCGATAACTACGCATGGATTGCTACAAAAGCAATTACATTAATTATTTTATAGACAGCTGGAGATGATATTTTGCTTCCAAGCACGTTACTATGGATTATAACGGTAGCAACACTTATATATATAATATATAACATTGTGTTTTCTAAACCGTTTATTAATGTTTTCGTTGCAATAATAATACAATCTGTATTGTTATTTGCTATTCGTTACTTTTGGCAAGATAAAACATTTGGCGATGCGTTTATACATTCATTCGATATCGTCACTATAGTTATTGTCATCATATTTGGTATTTTTAAATTATCAAAATAAAGAACACAGAAAGAGTCCGGGACATAAAGTTCTTGGATAAGTGAAAAAAAGACAATTTCTATTGAAATAATATAGAAATTGTCTTTTTTATAAATTTTTTGATTATTTTCAGCTCGTTGAGCTACTACTTTTCTTATATTAAGTGCCATTAATACAAAACCAAGTTCTCTTTTGACTTTATTGAGTCCTCGGACAGACATCCGAGTGAAACCCAAAATAGCCTTCATAAATCCAAAAACAGGTTCCACATCAATTTTTCTTTGACTGTAGATATTTTTTGTTTCTGGTTCTGAAAGCTTTTTGTTAATTTGGGATTTAAAATATTCCCAGTTATAATTCTTCATTATTTTTTTGTTTGTTTTTGAATTGAAGTTCATACATTGATTTTTCAGAGGACATTCTGAACAATCATCACATTCATATAATTTGAAGTCTCGCTTATAACCATACTTATCATGACGATAGGCATATCTTTTAAAACCTAGCCGTTTATTATTCGGACAAATGAATTCGTCATTAATTTCGTCATAGTTCCAATTTTGAGTATTAAAGATGTCACTTTTATATTTTTTAGTTTTATCTTTTATAAACATTCCATATGTTATGAGTGGCGTTCGATTAAAGTCATCTATAATTGCCTTATAATTTGATTCACTACCATAACCTGCATCAGCTACAATATATTCAGGTAAATGACCGTAGGTCTCTTGAATTGAATTTAAAAATGGAATCATCGTTCTAGTATCCGTTGGATTTTGATACACATTATAAGATAAAACAAATTGGGAATTTGTCGCTATTTGTAAATTATACCCTGGCTTAAGTTGTCCATTTTTCATGTGATCTTCTTTCATTCTCATAAATGTCGCATCATGATCTGTCTTAGAATAACTATTTCTATCCTTTAAAATAGATTTTTGAAATTCGTATCGATACTTTCGCTCAAAATAATCATTGATTTGCTTTTTGTATTTTTTGATTTTAGTTCTTTTGAGACGTATTTGTTTTCTTGTTTTAGTACATTTTTCATTGTTGATATGTTGGTTTAAATCTTCGATTTCTTTATCTAAGTGACTACCAATCAAATCTATTTCTTCTTTTGTTAATTCATTATCATGATCTTTTTTAATTTCCGGTATGATTTTATTGGTTACCAATTCATGGTAGAGGGCTTTAGAATCCTCATTCATCTTTGATTCATGGTTTTGAATACTCTTTTTCCATACAAATGTATATCGATTGGCATTTGCTTCAATTTTTGTACCATCAATAAAAATAGCTTTATCATCTATAAGATTTTGTTTTACACACTGACTGTAAAATTGAATAAATAAAGATTCTAATAAAGCATCTACTTTTGGATTTACTCTAAATCGATTAATTGTTTTATAAGAAGGTTTTTGATTTTGTGATAGCCACATCATTCGGATGCTATCATTAAGCATTTTTTCTATTTTACGACCTGAGAATACAGATTGTGTGTAGGCATATAGAATCACTTTTAACATCATTTTAGGATGGTACGAAGTTGCACCACGGTGATGTCTGAATTCGTCGAATTCATTGTCAGGAATTGTTTCAACAATATCATTTACATGTCGTGAAATATCATTTGTGGGGATAAGAACTGAAGTTTCCATTGGTAGAGTAAGTTGAGTCATGTTATAATCTTTATACATAAGGCACCTCGTTAATTTAGTTTAGTGATGTTTATTAAATTATACGAAAGTGCTTTATTTTTTTAAAGTATTACAATGTAAAATTACATATAAATACAAAGTATTTTGGCGAGACTCTTGAGGGAACAGGACAAGCTGAAGACTACAGGCTGAAGCTGTCCCCTAAGAAAGCGAGCCAACAATACGGAGTATTGTAAATAAAGAAGCCAGTAAATGAATTTGTTAAAACTCATTTACTGGCTATTTCTCTAGGGTTTATGTCCCAGACTCAATTGATTTAATTTATTATTTTATTGCGTGGAAACCACTATCTACATGGATATTCTCACCAGTTACGCCACTTGAGAAATCACTCAATAAGTAAGCAGCTGTTTTACCTACTTCTTCTTGATCCACATTTCGTCTTAATGGTGCACGTTCTTCAATTTCTTTAAGGATTGTGTTGGAACCACCAACACCTTTAGCACTTAACGTACGAATTGGACCAGCAGAAATAGCATTTACTCGAATGTTGTCCGGGCCTAAATCATAAGCTAAATATTTAACATTAGCTTCTAAACTTGCTTTAGCTACACCCATCACATTATAGTTTTGAACGGCAAATTCACCACCAAGGTATGTTGTTGCAACAATACTACCACCGTTTGGCATTATTTTCTTCGCTTCGTGCGCAACAATTGTTAATGAATATGAACTGATATCTTGCGCAAGTAAGAAACCTTCACGTGATGTTTCAGAGAAACGTCCACGTAAGTCTTCAATATTTGCAAATGCGATAGAGTGATATACGCCATCAATATTGCCTACTTCTTCGCCAATTTTAGCAAAACCATTTACTACATCTTCATCTTTTTGAACATCGATTTGATATAATTTTGGCTCTTCTTGGTTTAATTGTTCTAATAATTTTTCTAATTCTTTGCGGCTACGGTCTTTACGATAAGTGAAAACAAGTTTAGCCCCTAATTGATCTAATACCTTTGCAACGCCAAATCCGATACTACGTTTATTAGCAATACCCATAATTACGAAGGTTTTATTTTCAAGATTAATCATTCGAAATAACTCCTTAATCATCGTTTTTTATATCTTAATCTCACTGTACAAACAATGTAGACTAATCTAACGTTATTATTTTACCATTTTTGCTTCATAATTATAAAGCAATATTATTACCTGGTCATATAGGAAATAGGCTGGGACAAAATAAAATGTCTCAGCCTATTTTATCATTTTGTCAGAAGCTGACTGATTTGAAAATGCGCTTGAATCAAGCTTTTTTCAAACCTAGTCATCCTTGCCGGGGTAATACAACGAAATAAATTTTGAGAAAATATTATTTCTGTCCCACTCCCTTTCTTTTAACCTAAAAACGTAAGTCTAGGACTAACGCCTAGACTGATTTTTAGGTTTTTAAGGTTCTTCAAATTCCAATTCTTCTACATATACAAATTGATAATGTTTATGAAGTCTATTGAACACATCTATAGCAGTTAAATAGTCAAAATTATGTTTATCACGTTTAGCAATGTTTTTCCACATATCCAAAGCATTAATACCGTAAACTTCATCAATTAATTTTAAATAATCTTTACGTTTAAGTTCATCTAAAGAAAATAAACTTTTGCGTTGTAAACCACCATGTTTCAACATGTAAATTAGGAATTGTCTAACTTCATATTTTTTAAAATTATCTTTATAGTCTTTCAACTCATTAGAGGTTAAATGATGTAATTTATCAACTTTCTTAAATTTAGGGAATCCGTGTTCAAGCGCTTTTTTATAACCTAAGAAACCAATATCAGATTTAATATTATGACCCATTTTAATAAAGGCACTGTGAACATCAGCATTATATTCATATTCTGCCATATCTTCAAAAGGTCTAGTAGGAAAGAAACCATAGTCAGATTTAAATTCTTTAGTTTTAATACTAGAATACTCACGTTCCTGTAACATACGTTTTTTATCATAATCCATAGATAAACCTTTTTTGATATCATCAATATGATCATAATGCTTTGTAATAGACTTGAGAGAATTATTTTTAACATCACGAAATGAAAGCATATCAGATTGCATATCAATAAGTTTACCGTCACGATTTAAAACTTCGTTAAGTAAAAACTTACGTTTCTCAAAATCACTAAGATATTTAAAAGACTTATCGCCTTTATATCCAGCTTTAGCAAATACACCATCAAAAGTCACAGTTTCATTAGTAAAAGGATTAATATAAGATTTGTCTTTATCAAGTGAGATATTACCACGTGTTTTTATATTAAAGAAATAGTCATCTTGAATATGTTTAACCTCTAAAATAGAACCTTTACCCGTTTTATATTCTAAATCTTCACCCCAACAAGCTTTAATGACTTTTTGATACACAGTTGAAATACTTGCTAAATAATCATCAATTTCAAGCATTTTTTCCCAAGGAAAATCGGAAATAAATCCGTCAGTAGTCACACTGTGAACAGTGTAACCGTGATCTGCTATATAGTTCATTATCATACCTAAAACACATCTAACAAGAGATGTTGTTGTAGAGGCAATCACACCATCAGTAATTTTACTATAAGGAATCACCTCTGACACATCTGTAAGAATATTTCTTGCTGTATTACCATGTATGCCTTGCCCTGTTTTACCATAGGTTGAGTTAACTAATATTTTCATTAATTGAGCTTGTACAGATTTTTTACCATATTTTTTAGCAAAATCAGCACGAATTTGAATCATACTACGAACACCAAAACCGACAGGGTGCATAATGAAATCATTATCAACATCTAACTCGTTAAAATCTTCCAATGCATCTACTTCAGAGGCACGTTTTAAATCAAAAAACATAAAGCCCTGTTTTCCTACGGTAACTGTAGCACCTACTTGAATAGCAGCATAAACATCGGGCGCAGATACAAGTCCATAACCTTTACGTAAAAATACAGGAGAACCCTTTAAATTTGGTTTGTCAGATTTTAAAGGGATTGTGGGATATTTAACAGATTTAGGAAATTCAAAATGTACATATCCAAAACCAGCTTGACCTATATGTAACCAATCGTCATGTGTTAAAACATGCCCCTCATTAAAAACAATAGGATCTTTATCAAAATCAATCATTCTCATCACTTGCATTTGCGCAGGATATGCAGAACGCAAGTCATAGTCATAAGTACGACCAGTGATAAGACCATGTGAAAAACTTTCATTACGACCACCAATATAAGCGTAATCAGGCAAATCACCAAACATACCACGAGATTTATAAAACAAATTATAATTAGGTTTACCATCTTCAAGTTTAAAACCACGAGCATGTTTATCCCACGAATATTCATTATAATATTTAAGCATTTCCTTTTTAACATTATCAGTTAAATGCTTTGCAGCAATAGCACTAACAGTTACACCATCACCAATAATATTTTTAACATTTTGATACCACTCATAGCTGATACGAGCATCACGGATAGCATAATCAACAAAGAAATCAAAATGATTTTTTCTTAATTCTTTCATATTCTCTTTATAGAAATTAAGAGGTTTATTATCTTGTTTATCTAAAACATTAGTATCCATCTTCTCTATGCCTAAAGATTCACCCAAACTAGCTAAAGGAGAACCAGGAGGCGCTAATTTCATAGTGTCACGCATATCTAACTTAAAAAAACATCTTTGACGTCTAGGAATAACCCAAAAATTATAAACACGAGGATTAACAGTATAAAGACAATGTTTGTCACTAGATATCATATTTGTAGCATGAACAGGATTTTCATTTATTTTATTATAACGTTTCTTTAACTTATCTTTATCATCATCAGTTAAAGAACGACCTTTTTTATCTTTACCATCTTTTAACTGTAGTTTTATAGAAGCTAATTGTTGTTCTTGACTACGACTATGCTTAAGATACTTTAAAATTTCTTTATAATCATTACACATAGAAAAATCAACACCAGAAAAATGAGCTATAAGTCTAATATTACAACTTTCATAAAAAGGAGTTTTGTGATGTAAAAGTTTTTCATTTAAAATAACAAAACCACGACCCGCAAATGTATTAGATACAATATGATAAATCATTTCACCTAGAGAAAGACGACATTTATCAACAACATGAAACACAAAATCATATTGTATATCATCTAAGGTAGTAGAAAATTGATAACATAAAATATAACGATCATCATGATACCATTCAGTATCAAAACCAAAATCAAGATAAACTTTATTGCAATATCTAAGAACAAAATCACGTACATCAACCAAACCGCTAGGAACACGATTCATTAACCCATTATTACCAATCACTTTTTTAGATTCTTTATATTTTTTAATAAAATATTTCCAAGTACCTTCAACAACTTTACTACAAGATCCATTTTCACCAACCCATAAAGGAGTAATATCATTTTTTACATAATAATCTATTAAACCACTAACTCTAAAAAATAAAGCAGGATTTAAAAAATAATTGGGCGGAGTCAAAAAGGGGGTCATCCCTGGCAATCCCCCATGGGTTTGGTAATGACCCCCATGCGAAACGCCTGTCACTATGCCTTTTTTGTTGATTTTAAAACTCACTTGTCTACCTTTGTATGTGAGTTTTAAATTCGTTCTTCTTATGAAAATATTCATGCCGTTGCTTCTATAATTTTCTTCTGTAATCATAAAAATAAGCACACCTTTCTAAATTATTTAGAGGTGTGCTACCAACAAGACGATAGTTTATTTTTTTTTTTAAGCGTGATTTATAATTGTGTTTTACGTACGTAAATGGTATTATAAATATATCAATTTAATAAACAACAGATTCTTGACGTCTGTTTTTTTCATCTTTAACATTTGGTGTCTTGTTGGTAGCAAGTCACCTTTATTTATGTATTATAGCACTTTTGCGTATCAAACGCATCAGTGCTATTTTTAATTTCCAAATATTCTACTAAAAAAGCCCTTTTTCCCCTCTGAAACAGTGTGTTTTGTAACTGTTTCATTACTATGTTGTTCTTCTGTTTCGGTCTGTTCTTTCGTTTCTAACTCATTTAATCTTTTACCTGTAATGAGGTTTAATTGCTGTTGTTGATCTAATAATTTGGTTTGTTCCTTAATCAACGCGTCTTTTTCTTCAATTTGAGCTCTGAGAAACGCGTTCTCTTGCATTAACTGTTGTATAAGTGGTGTATCGTACGTTTCATTGCGTGTATCGCCACTGTAACGCTCTTTGTTTTGCAATACTTTTTCGGTAATTTGGCGCTCCATGTTTTCATTGATGTAGTTCACACCGTCGATAACTTCAAATTCTAAGTCATCGGGTTTGTTTCTTGTGATCGTCGGTTTTGATACACCTAATTTATCAGCTAGTTGTTTGATTGTTAACATATGATTACCTCCATTTTGAAGTGTACCATTTGTGTAACAGATACGCTACACCTGTCACAACACCTATCCAAAACAGTGGTGTTATAAGATATGCAATATACCACAACGCTGTTGTATACCATTTGTGGCTATGTTCTACCTTTGTTGCGATAAATTGATATGCATGTTCTAAAAACGGCATATCTACTAATGTTGTGAATATAAGTAATACAACTGCAAATGCTACAAAACCAATCATTGCTGTAATAAACCATTTTTTATATTTGGTTAAGTCCTCCGTTTCCTTTTTAATGTCATCAGCTTGTCTTTTAAGGTACCTTGTAGCGTCTTTGAGTGTAT
>OJZB01000110.1_pt1 | contig 12076 bp, 11 predicted proteins | sample 1601081 | NCBI WGS metagenome assembly OJZB01 (sample SAMN04436783, study PRJEB24849) | human gut metagenome | biome: human gut; feature: NICU; material: stool | host: Homo sapiens | place: USA: Saint Louis, MO | collected 2011-05-03 | reverse complement strand
ATGAAGAAGAATTTACTAATGATTTAAGAGGTAAAAATGTTTTAGTTAGTGCAGGACCAACTCATTCTAAAATAGATCCAGTAAGATTTATTACAAATAGGTCTACAGGAAAGATGGGTTATTATATAGCAGAAGAAGCTAAACGTAGAGGTGCTAATGTTACATTAGTGTCAGGACCTACTAATATTAATCCTCCTAATGGAATAAATGTAATAAATATAACAACAAATGAAGAAATGAAAAATGCAATTTTAGATAATTTTGAAAAAAGTGACATAGTTATTAAATCTGCAGCAGTTGCAGATTATAAAGCAAAAAATTATAGTAATGAAAAGATAAAAAAAGGTGAGGGAGATTTGGTCTTAACCTTTGTAAGAGATAATGATATCTTAAAAATCTTAGGCGAAAAGAAAAGTAATCAAATTCTTGTTGGATTTGCTGCAGAAAGTAATAATGTATTAGAAAATGCAAAAAGGAAACTAGAAAATAAGAATTTAGATTATATAGTAGCTAATGATATTACAAGTGCTGACACCGGATTTGGAAGTGAAGATAATAAAGTTATTATCATTTCAAAAGATGGAGAAGAAATATATTTAGATAAGATGAGTAAAAAAGAAGTTGCATCTAAAATATTTGAAACTATATTAAGAAAGCGCTAAAATGCGCTTTCTTCTTGTATAAGGGGAAATAGAACCTAATAAAAGGGTGATGAATTTGAAAATATATGCACAAATTATTATAAATAGTGATGCTTTAGATATAGATAAACCCTTTACTTATGAAATACCTGAAGAGCTCAAAGGTGATATAAAGGTAGGCCAATGGGTAAAGGTACCTTTTGGGATGAAGAATTCCATTATAGATGGATTTATATTATCTATAAAAGAAGAAGAAATAACAGGGATTAGAATTAAGAAGATAAAAGCAATAGGTTCAATAGAACCACTTTTAAATCATGATGACTTAAAACTTATTTATTTTATAAGAGAAAATTATTTATGCAAATATATAGATGCAATAAGACTGCTTATTCCACAAGGTGTTTTAAAGGGTGCTAAGAATAAATATAAGATGGTAATAGCACTTGGAGATAAGCCTTATGATAAAGAAGTTGAAGTGAAATATGGAGATATATTAAACTTTATAAGAGAACATAATGGGAAATTTAATAAAAATGAGCTTATATAAAATAAATAAGCTAATAAAAGAGGAATATTTAAAAGTAGATGAAGAAATAGTATATAGATATAATGATAAGGAGTATATTGATTATAAAGAAAGAAAGCTTACAATGGATCAAATTAAAGCTTTAGAAAAGATTGAGAAATCTGATAAGAACATGTTTTTGCTGAAAGGGGTTACTGGATCAGGGAAAACAGAAGTGTATATGAAGCTTGTAAGTGATACTATCGCAGAAGGAAAATGTGCAATAGTTTTAGTTCCTGAAATTTCTTTAACACCACAAATGATAGAAAGATTTAAAGGGAGATTTGGAAGAGAAGTTGCAGTTTTCCATAGTAAATTATCTGATGGAGAGCGCTATGATGAATGGTTTAGAGTAAAAGAAGGAAAAGCTAAACTTATAATAGGAGCAAGAAGCGCATTGTTTTTACCAGCTCCTAAGCTAGGTATAATTATAATAGATGAAGAACATGAAGGTACCTATAAATCAGAGCAAAATCCTAAATATGCAACAAGAGAAGTTGCTGAATTTTTAAGTGAAATAAAGGATTGTAAAGTTATATTAGGATCAGCAACACCTTCTATAGAGACATATTATAGGGCTATAACTGGAGAAATAGAGTTAGTAGAATTGAATAATAGAATAGATAATAAGCCAATGCCTATAATGGATATAGTAGATATGAGGGAAGAATTAAATAGTGGTAATGTCTCCATGTTTAGCAGAAAACTTTTTACTGAAATTAAAGAAGCATTAAATAAAAAAGAGCAAATTATTTTGTTTTTAAATAGAAGAGGATTTTCTACCTTTGTATCCTGTAGAAGCTGTGGATATGTTTTTAAATGTCCTAAGTGTGACATATCAATGACATTCCATAAAAATGGATATTTAGTATGTCATTATTGCGGCTATGCTCAAAAGCAACAAAAGATTTGTCCAAAATGTAAAAGTAAGTATGTAAAACATTTTGGTGCAGGTACAGAACGTGTTGAAGAAGAAGTTAGAAAGTATTTTAGTGATGCTAGAGTTTTAAGAATGGATGTAGATACTACAAGAAATAAAAATTCTCATGAAGAAATATACAAAGCATTTAAAAATGGAGAAGGAGATATTCTCATTGGAACTCAAATGATATCAAAAGGTCTAGATTTTGAAAATGTAACATTAGTAGGAATACTTGCTGCTGATATGTCTATAAATATACCAGATTATAGATCTTCAGAAAGAACTTTTCAAATAGTAACTCAAGTTGCGGGAAGGGCAGGTAGAGGAAGTAAAGAAGGAAAAGTAATTGTTCAAACATATAATCCAGAGCATTATAGTCTAATTTATGCAAAAAACTATAATTATGAAGGGTTTTATGATGAAGAATTTACTACAAGGGGTTTGATGTATTATCCTCCTTTTGGTAGAATACTATTAGTGAATGCTTCTTCTAAAAATGAAAACTCACTTAAAAACTTTATGAAATCAATTAAAGGTGAGATGGAAAAAATTAAAGATGAATATTCAAATATAGAAATGCTAGGACCAGTTCCATGTGTAATTTCTAAAATAAAAGACAATTATAGATGGCAAATATTATTTAAAGGTGATTTATCTCAAGATTTTTGTAAAAAAATAAAAGATAAACTTTATCAATTAAATAAGAATGTATATAATGAAGTAAAAGTAACTATTGATATTAATCCCAATAATTTGACTTAGGAGGTAAAGAAATGGCAATTAGAAATATAAGACAAAATGGCGATGAAGCATTAAGAAAGAAATGTAAGGTTGTTACTGAAATAACACCAAGAACACTTAAATTAATAGAAGATATGGCAGACACTATGTATGAAGCTGATGGAGTTGGTTTAGCAGCACCACAAGTTGGAATACTTCAAAGAATATTTGTTATAGATATTTATGATGATTATGGTTTAAGAGTATTTATAAATCCAGAAATTTTAGAAGTTTCAGGAAGTCAATTAGGTGAAGAAGGATGTTTAAGTGTGCCTGGAGAAGTTGCAGATGTTGAACGTCCAAATTATGTAAAGGTAAAAGCTTTAAATGAAAAGGGAGAAGAGTTTGTTTTAGAAGCAACAGAACTTTTAGCAAGAGCTATACTTCATGAAAATGATCACTTAAATGGAACTCTATTTATAGATTATTTAAAGTAGCAAAGGAGGATTAACATGAAAATAGTATTTATGGGAACTCCAGAATTTGCAGTACCATCATTAAAAAAGATAATAGAAACTTATGGAGTTGAAAGTGTATTTACTCAACCAGATAAACCAAAGGGAAGAGGAAAGAAAATGGCCTACTCTCCAGTTAAGGAAGTAGCTTTAGAAAATAATATAAAGGTTTTTCAACCTGTTAAGTTAAAAGAAGATACGGAAGCTTTAGAATATCTCAAAGAGTTAAAGCCAGATTTTATAATTGTAGTAGCTTTTGGTCAAATATTAACTAAAGAAGTACTAGACATTCCAAAGTATGGATGCATAAACCTACATGCATCATTATTACCAATGTATAGGGGAGCAGCACCTTTAAATTGGGCTGTAATAAAAGGTGAAAAGAAATCTGGAAATACTACAATGCTAATGGATGTAGGGCTGGATACTGGAGATATGCTTCTTAAGGATGAAGTTGAAATAACTGATAATATGACGGCTGGAGAATTACATGATGTATTAATGGATAGGGGTGCAGAACTTCTAATTAATACTATAGATGGATTGTATAATGGAAGCATTATTCCAGAAAAGCAAAGTGAAGAAACTTTTTATGCTAAAATGTTAAATAAAGAACTTGGAAGAATAAATTGGAATAATTCTGCTAAGGATATTCATAATTTAATTAGAGGACTTAATCCATGGCCTATTGCGCATACTACTTATGATGATAAATCAATGAAAATATATGAGAGCGAAGTATTATGTGAAAATAGTAATAAAGAACCTGGTACTATAATAAATGTATCAAAAGAAGGTATGAAAGTTTCAACAGGTTTAGGAGTATTATTAATTAAAAAAATTCAATTTCCAAATGGGAAGCCTTTAACTATAGAACAATATATAAATGGTAATGAACTAGAGATAAATAAAAAAGTTATTTAAGAGCTATAATAATTAATTAAACTATATAAAAGGAGATGGGTTTATGTTTTACCCAGGATTTTTATTCGACCCAACATATTTAATTTTAATACCAGCTATGATAATAGCTTTTTGGGCACAGTTTAAAATAGATAATGCTTATAAAAAGTATAAAACTGTTAGAACTTTAAGTGGTGTTACCGGAAGCGAAGTTGCAAGAAGCATATTAGATGGAGCAGGACTTTTTGATGTAAGAGTTGAAAGGTATGGAAAGCATCTTGGAGATCATTATGATCCATCATCAAGAGTAATAAGGCTTTCACCCGAAGTATATGACGGAGCAACTGTAGCAGCAGCTGGGATAGCTGCCCATGAATGCGGGCATGCAATTCAGCATCAAACTCACTATGCACCTTTAGTTTTAAGAACTAGGATAGCACCAGTTGTTAATGTAGGGAGCACATTATCAATATATTTATTTATGATAGGGATATTCTTAGGTAATCCCCTATTTGCTAAAGTTGGTATAATATTCTTTGGAGGAGCAGTTATTTATCAATTAGTAACTCTTCCAGTAGAATTTAATGCATCAACAAGAGCACTAAATATATTGAAAACAAGAACATTCCTATATGGAGATGAATTAAAAGGAGCACAAAAAGTTTTAGATGCAGCTGCAATGACATATGTGGCAGCAACTCTTATGGCTATTTCTCAGTTGATAAGACTAATAGCTATAAATAATAGATATAATGATAATTAAGAGGTAGAAGGATGAAGAGTAGAAAACTTGCAAGACAAATAATACAAAGAGTTCTAGAGGAAGGGGCATATTCAAACTTAGTTCTTTCAAATGAACTTAACAACATAGATATTGAAGATAAAGATAAGGGACTTATAACAGAAATTGTTTATGGGACTTTAAGAAGAAAGAGAACTTTAGATGTATTAATAGGAAACTTCGTTAAAGATATTAATTTAATTGATACAACTGTATTAAATATATTAAGAGTAGCTATTTATCAAATGTACTTTTTAGATAAAATACCTGAATATGCAGCTTGTAATGAAGCAGTAGAAGAAGCAAAAGAAGTTTCTTTAGAAGCATCAAAGCTTGTAAATGGTATTTTAAGAAATTATATTAAAGATGAAAAGGAAATTGTAGTTCCAGGAAATAGAATAGATGAGCTTGCTTATAAATTTTCTTTCCAACCTTGGATGATAAGATTGTTTATAAAACAATATGGTGAAGAAAGAACTATGAAATTAATGGCTGGATTAAATGAAACACCAAAAGTTACTGTAAGAGTAAATGAATTTAAAGCAGAGTATGATGAAGTTTATGAAAAACTTGAGGAAATTGGATATAATATTGAAGATGGATATGCTTGCCCAGAAGCGATAGCTATTAAAGGTGGAAAAGGCATTGAAGATAACCAATTATTTAAAGAAGGTCTTATCACAGTTCAAGATGAAAGTGCAATGCTTGTAGCGCCTTTATTAGATTTAAAAGAAGGAGATAAAGTACTAGATCTTTGTGCTGCTCCAGGTGGTAAAACAACTCACATTGCTGAATTACTAGCAAATAGTGGGGAAGTTTTAGCTTTTGATTTACATGAAAATAAGCTTTCTCTTATAGAAGAAAATGCAAAAAGATTAGGATTAAATAATATAGTATGTAAGGCCATGGATGCAACTAAATTAAATAGTGATTATATAAGCTATGGAGATAAAGTATTAATAGACGTACCTTGTTCAGGACTTGGTATAATAAGAAAGAAACCAGAAATAAAATGGAATAAAACAAGACAACAATTAAAAGATTTAGTTCCAATACAAAGAGAAATAATGGAAAATGCATGGCAATATTTAAAACCAGGTGGAACTCTTGTTTATTCTACATGCACATTAAATAAAGAAGAAAATGAAGAAAACCTAAAATGGTTCTTATCAAAACATAATGATGCAGAAATAGAAAAAATATATATAGGAAACAACAATAACTTTATATACAATGGAGATGGAAGTTTGACTATATTACCAAATGATTCTATGGATGGTTTCTTTATAGGCAAAATAAAGAAGATAAAATAGGTGATATAATGAATAATATTTTAAATTACAGTTTAGATGAAATTTCCTTATGGATGAAGGAAAATGGAGAAAGTGCTTTTAGAGCAAAACAAGTTTTTTCTTGGATATACAAGAATATTTGGAATTTTAATGATATGAAAAATTTACCTAAGAGTTTAGTAGAGAAACTTAAAGAAAATTTTTATATAGGAATCCCAGAAGTTGTAGAAAAGTATGAGTCAACATTAGATGGTACACAAAAATTATTATTAGCTTTCGATGATGGTAACATCATTGAAAGTGTAATAATGAAGTATAAACATGGTAATTCAATATGTATTTCTACGCAAATTGGATGTAGAATGGGATGTAAGTTCTGTGCATCAACTTTAGAGGGAAGAGTAAGAAATTTAACAGCTGGAGAGATTTTATCAGAAGTTATTGTAGCACAAAAGGTAATTGGAGAAAGAATATCTAATATAGTACTAATGGGGAGTGGAGAGCCATTAGATAACTATGAAAATGTTACTAAATTTTTGGATTTAGTAAATGCGGATTATGGTTTAAATATAGGGCAAAGACATATAACGTTATCTACTTGTGGCTTAGTGCCTAAGATTTATGAGCTAGCGGATAAAGGATATAGCATAACACTAGCTATATCATTACATGCATTTAGTGATGAAAAAAGAAGAGAAATAATGCCAATAGCCAATAAATATTCAATAAAGGAAATACTAGAGGCTTGTGATTACTACTTTGAGAAAACAGGTAGACGTATAACTTTTGAATATTCCTTAGTATCCGGTATAAATGATGGTAAAGAAGATGCGAAATCTCTTTCAAAACTATTAAAAGGAAGACAGTGTCATGTTAATCTTATACCTGTTAATGAAATAAAAGAAAATACTCTAAAAAGACCTTCAAAAAAGACTATAGAAGAATTTGAAAAGATAGTAAATGAAAATGGGATTGAAGTTACGGTAAGAAGAGAAATGGGTAATGACATAAATGCAGCTTGCGGCCAATTAAGGAGAAATTTCTTAAAGTCTCAGAATTAGAGGGAGTGGGTGTTAATGATTGGTATAAAAAGTGATGTAGGTAACTTAAGAAACTTAAATGAGGATTATACGGAATTTTATGAGAATGAAGATTTTAAAATTTATGTAGTGGCAGATGGAATGGGTGGACATAATGCTGGGGAGATTGCTAGCAAAACAGCTTCAAAATCTTTAATAAAATACAGAAATATTAAGAAAGGCTATTAAACATGCAAATTTAAAAGTGTTTAACTTAGCACATTGTAATGAAACTTATAATGGTATGGGAACTACTTTAGTTGCATGTTTAATAACTAAAGATATAATTCAAGTAGCTAATGTTGGAGATAGTTCTTGTTATGGAATTAAGTTTAATAAAGTTACTAAAATAACAAAGGATCATTCTTTGGTTCAAGAATTATTAGATTGTGGTAGCATTTCTAAAGAACAAGCTATAAATCATCCTCAAAAAAATGTTATAACTAGAGCAATTGGAACAGAAGAAATGGTAGATATAGATGTATTTGATATAGAAAAAGGTAAATTTGAATTTTTTCTTATGTGTAGTGATGGATTAAGTAATGAGATAGACATAGAAGAGGTTTTATCATTTGAAATAGAAGAAAAATACTTACAGAATATTTGTGAAAAGCTTGTTGATAAAGCTAAAATTAATGGTGGAAGAGACAATATAACTGTAATGTTATTTGGAGGAGAGGTGTAATATGAATGGAATTATACTAGGTGGTAGATATGAGCTTCTTGAAAAAGTAGGGGAAGGAGGAATGTCTGAAGTTTATAAAGCTAAATGTAATAAGCTTAATAGATTTGTTGCAGTAAAAATATTAAAAAAGCAATTTGCAGACAATAAAGAAATTTCTCAGAAATTCAAAAGAGAAGCAACTGCCATTGCAAATTTATCTGATACTAATATAGTTAATGTTTTAGATGTAGGTACGCAAGAGGATATAGATTATATAGTAATGGAATATATAAGTGGAAAAACTTTAAAAGAATTAATTTATTATAGTGGAAAACTTAGTTATAATACAGCTATAAAGATAGCACTTCAAATAGCTAAAGCTTTAGATTGTGCACACAGAAACAATATTATTCATAGAGATATAAAACCACAAAATATATTAGTTACAGAATCTGGAGAAGTAAAGGTTACTGATTTTGGTATAGCAAAATCTACAGATTCTCAAACTATTACTAATACAACAAGTATTATTGGATCAGCACATTATCTTTCACCGGAACAGGCAAAAGGAACTTATATTGATTTTAGATCAGATATTTATTCTTTTGGAATAGTTTTATATGAAATGGTAACAGGAAAATTACCTTTTGAAGGTGATTCACCAGTTACAGTTGCATTAAAGCATTTACAAGAAGAACCTATTCCACCTAAAAATATAAATTCTGCAATTCCAGATAGTTTAAATAAATTAATACTTAAGGCGGTTGAGAAAGAGCCAATAAAGAGATACCAAAATGCAAAAGAAATTATTCAAGATTTACAAAAAATACAAGAAAATCCAGACGTAGTTATTGGAGCTTCAGTTGTTGATAATAGTGATCATACTATAATTATGACACCAATTAATACTCAAAATCAAAAAACAAATCATATTTCTAAATTAGAAGATGATTATGATGAAGAAGATGATTATGATGAAGACGAAGATTTTGATGATGATTATGATGAAGATGAGGATGAACTACCTAAGAAGAAGAAAAGCAAAAACGGAGTTAAAAAAGCTATAGTTGCAATTGGTGTTATAATTGGTGTTATAATTTTAGGTTCTGTAGGTTTCTTCTTAGCTGGAGGAAATAAATCTAGCAAGGAAGTTGAAGTTCCAAATATTGTTGGAAAGACTATAGATGAAGTTAAAGAAGAAGTTGAAAAATTAGGCTTAAAAATAGAAATTAAATCTACACAAAATAGTGAGAAACCTGAAAATACTATATTAGAAACTGATCCAAAAGCAGGAACAAAAGTAAAAAAAGATTCGGCAATAAAAGTTGTAGTTTCATCTGGAGAAGAACAAGTTGATATGCCTGATTTTAGAGATTATGAAGTAACAAATATAGAACAAATTTTAAAGAATCAAGGACTTACTAATTATACTATTATTGAAGAGTATAATGATAAGGTCGAAAAAGGGTATTTTATAAAACAAAATCCAGTAGCAGGAACTAAAATTGGTAAAAAGACTAAAATAGAAATTACAGTAAGTAAAGGGCAGGAAGTAAAACTTGTAGATGTAAAAGATGTAAAAGGCAAATCATTAAATGAAGCCAAAGAGTTATTAAAGGGGCTTGATATTACTGTTAAGGAAGAGACTATTAAAGATAAAAAACAAGATGGAATAGTATTAGAACAAAGTTTGCCTATTACTAAAGTTCAAGAAGGAACACCAATTACTTTAACAGTAGGAAAGTATGAAGAAAAAAAATCTGAAGATGAAGTTATAAATATTGCTGGATTGGGACTTAAGTCAGGAATGAAAGTAGATGAAGCAATAGCTATACTTCTTTCACACGACTTATCATATGAAATTGATGGGGTTGGAGATATTGTTGAAAGTTTTACTAAAGAAATAAAAAAAGGTGAAACTGTAAAAATTAAAGCAAAGAACTCTGAAAAGCCACAAAATCCAGAAGCTAATAATAGTAGCAATAATGCTAATAATAATGAAAATAATCAATAAAATAAAAATCAGCTTTTAGCTGATTTTTATTTTATTTAAAATTTATTTGCATTTTTTGGTGAAATCTGTTTATTATAAATATGAAGATTAAATTATTCGGAGGAATTATGGAAGGAAAAATAATAAAAGGAATTGGTGGGTTTTACTATGTTAAAACTAAAGAAGGAGTTATAGAATGTAAGGCAAGAGGAAAGTTTAGGCATAAGGATATGAAGCCTATGGTTGGAGATAACGTAGATATAAATGTTTCTAACGGAAAAGGAGTAATAGAAGATATACATGATAGATCTTCTGAATTGATAAGACCTACTGTAGCAAATGTTACACAAGCTTTTGTAGTATTTGCAATAAAGAATCCAGACATTAACTTTGATCTTTTAAATAGATTTTTAATTTTATGTGAATATAACAACATTAAAGCAATAGTTTGTTTAAATAAAGTAGATTTAGCAAGTGAAGAAGAAAAAGAAGAAGTTAAGAAAAAAATTAATGATATTGGTTATGATGTATTATTTATAAATGCTAAAAAAGGTTTAGGTATAGAGTTGCTTAAAGAAAGATTGAGTGATAATGAAACAGTACTATGTGGACCTTCAGGTGCAGGAAAATCAACTCTTATAAACACTCTTATAAATAGAACGCATATGGAAACAGGAGTTGTATCAGAAAAAATAGGTAGAGGAAAGCATACTACAAGACATAGTGAGCTTATTGAAATAGAAAATGGGTATTTAGTAGATAGCCCAGGTTTTTCAAATATAGATATTAGCTTTATGAACAAAGAAGAACTTAGATATTGTTTCCCTGAATTTGAGGAGTACAATCATAATTGTAAGTTTAGAGGATGTCTTCATAATAAAGAGCCTGAATGTGCAGTGAAAAATGCATTACAAGAAAATAAAATTAACGAAACTAGATATAATTTTTATATAAGAATACTAGAAGAATTGTTAGAGGGGGAAAAACATAAATGGTAAAAATATCACCATCAATATTATCAGCAGACTTTTCAAAATTAGGTGAAGAAATTATTAATGTAGATAAAGCAGGAGCGGATTTTATTCATATAGATGTTATGGATGGAAATTTTGTGCCTAATATAAGTATAGGATTACCAGTAATAAAATCAATAAGAAATAAAACATCTAAGATTTTTGATGTTCATTTAATGATAGAAAATCCATCAAGGTATATAGATGATTTTGTTAATGCTGGCGCAGATATAATAACTATACATTATGAAGCAGAAAAGCATATAGATAGAGCTATAGAATATATAAAATCAAAAGGCATAAAGGCGGGGGTATCACTAAACCCTGGAACTCCAACTTTTGTTTTGAAGAATATAATAAATAAATTAGATTTAGTTCTAATTATGTCAGTTAACCCTGGATTTGGAGGACAAAAGTTTATACCTTATGCTTTGGATAAAATTAAAGAAGTTAAGGAAATGAGCTTAAATTCAAATAAGGATTTATTAATAGAAGTAGATGGAGGAGTAGATAAAACAAATGCTAAAGCTATAATTGAAGCTGGAGCTAATGTTTTAGTTGCTGGTTCTGCTGTTTTCGGAGATGGAAATCTTAAAGAAAATATTGAAGCAATAAGAGGAGAATAAAATGAAAGCCATAATAGTATCAGGAGGGAAAGCACCGTCAAAACAGCTATTGTTAAATGAAATAAAAAATTCAAATTTAATAATAGGTGCAGATAAAGGGTGTGAGGTGCTATACAATTATAATATATTTCCTAATTACATATTAGGTGATTTTGATTCAGCTGATAAAGATATAATAAAAGCTATGGAAGTTTCAGGATGTGAAAAAATTAAATATAAAAAGGAAAAAGACTTTACTGATACGGAAATTGCTTTTAATTTAGCAGTTGAAAAGGGAGCAAAAGAAATAGTATTACTAGGAGGTACAGGGACAAGGTACGATCACTCCTTAAGTAATTTAGGTCTTATGTTAAAAGCTC
>OJZB01000091.1_pt1 | contig 14301 bp, 17 predicted proteins | sample 1601081 | NCBI WGS metagenome assembly OJZB01 (sample SAMN04436783, study PRJEB24849) | human gut metagenome | biome: human gut; feature: NICU; material: stool | host: Homo sapiens | place: USA: Saint Louis, MO | collected 2011-05-03 | reverse complement strand
AATCTACTAACAGTTAAACCATCTTGATTTATACCTCTTGTAGTAATAATTTCATTATTTAGCCCATATAACCCTTGTGAAGATATAATATGAAATGGACTAAATAATGAAAATTCTATTTGTTGCCCTAATTCATTTCTATAAATTAATTTTTCATACTTATTCATAAACACCTACAAGTTTAAGACTAACTCTTTCAAATTATTTTTAGTTTGTCTTGATATTTCAGAAGGACTTGGAGTTGGTGCATAAATATTTTGAGTTACTGAAATTCCACCATTTCCAGAATGACCTTGTGTAATACCCTTCGCTACTTTCTCTGCAACACTTTCTGCTGTTTTCATAATCATAGCTTCACTAGCTTCATGATTATAAACTTTACTTCCACGAGGTAAGTTATATACTGATTCTGAGGTTTTAGGTAATTCATATAACTCATAACCTTTTTCATGCATATAAGTTAATCCTCCTTGCCAATAATTTGTCCCTGTCCAGTTAGCTCCAATAGTATTCCCACTCATTCTCTCAGTATAACTAGTATTAACTGAAGCATTAAAACTTTTACTTTCTGGTTTCCAATCACTCCACCATCTTTTCACTTTATCCCAAGTAGTTAAAACAGTACCTTTTTGAGTATTAACTTGTTCATCTAAATCTTTATTTAGCGCTCTCATCTTATCTATTGCATTTACTCTAGTTTCTTCTGCTTTCTCAACGACTCCATCTCTTTGCTTTTTCGCTTCTTCAATTAGCTTATTTGCCTGTTCTTCTGATAAAACTCCACTTTCATTTTTTAGCTTTGTAATAGCAGCTATTCTCTTTTCATATTCATCATTAGCAGTTTGTACCGCTTGATCTCTTGATGAATTTAATTTTTGAATATGTTCGGCTGCTTGCTCTGCTGTAATTCTACCATCATAGTCTTTCATACGTTGTAAAATAACTTGTGCTTCAACCTCATTAGCAGATAGAGTTTGAATAGCTTGATTTTTCATTTCTTGCTGAATCTGACTAATCTCATTCTTTTCATCAATTGATAATTGTCTATTTTGATTTTTAGCATTCTCTAATATTTCTTTAATTCTACTATTTTTTTGATTTATAATATCTGTTTTTGATTGATACATCTGATCTGTATTAGAAACTATAAATTGCTCCTCTTCTTCACTAATAGCACTTGATTTAGAGAAAAAATCATTTAATAAATTTATATCATTGTTTTTATCTTCTTGTAATCCTGATGTTATTGTATTTCCCATTTCCTGATACTTTGAAATCAATCCCGTACATGTTTGCTCTGTAATAATTGTTGAATTAGTATATAAGTCATTTAAGGCTGATTGTGCTCCTTCATCAAGTTCTAAATATGCTTGTACTTGTTTTTTAGTTTCATCACTTATTTTAATACTTGTAGTTTCTGCAACTTGACCATATTCCGTCATTTTATATCCTGTTACTTCAAGCTTATCTGCAAATAAATCAACACTTGGTACAACTTCTTTAGTCATGGTCTTATAAATCCCATAACCAGCAACTCCAACAACTGCTGCTCCAGCAACAAAAGGTAATGCTGCACTTGCTGCTGCTCCTAACCCAGTAACCAATGAACCTAACCCACCAACTCCTCCTGCTACTTTAGCAGTTGTTCCCACTACTTCTGTTGCAACAGAAGCTTTGCCTAATGCTCCTGTAAGTTTTGAAATTCCTCCTGCTATATTTCCAACAGTAGATATTCCTCCACCTATTACTTTAAGTGCTCCACCTGAAGCTACTGAAATCATTCCCCATTTAGCTATACTTTCTAATTGCTCATCACTTAAATTACTAATTTTATCAGTTATTTTACCTATTAAATCTACAGCCTTATCTAATACTGGAGCAATAGCATCTCCAAATCTAATAGATTCATTCTTCAACTCATTTAAAGTTTTCTTAAGTTTATTGTTTCCAGTACTAGCTACCTTATTAAAAGCTGAATCTGTTGAACCTGCTGTATCATTCATATCCTTAAGCATATTGTTAAAGTCTTGTCCTGCATTATTAGAAAGTATTAATGCAGCTTTACCAGCTTCAGCACTTCCAAACATATCTGCTAGTGATAAATTATTTTTATCAGCATGTTCTTTAATTAAGGCTAATATATCACCAACACTTTTTCCTTCTTTGATAAGTTCTTGAAAACTTTTACCAGCTACCTCTTTGATAGTATCACTTGCTTTAGTTCCTGACTTACCCAACTCATTAAACATAGAGTTCATATAAGTAGTAGTTTCTGCTGACTTTATTCCTTTTGCTGTCATAATCGCATATCCTGTTGCTACTTGCTCTAAATTAACTCCAAAGGCCTTAGCTGTAGGAATAACTTTACCCATGCTCGCTGATAACTCTCCAACTGTAACTTTACCTTTATCTTGTGTATTAATCAGAATATCTGATACTTTTGTTACTTGACTTGCTTCAAGTTCATAAGCATTTAAAATCGTTGTTAATAGATCTAATGATTGTCCAGCTTCAGCAAATCCTGCCTTTGCTAATTTAGTTGAGTTAGTTACAAAATTAACTGCATCACCTGTACTTTGACCAGCTGATATAGCATCATAAACATTGTTTGCTATTTCTGTTGATGCTACTCCACTATCATTACTTAAATTAATAATAGCTTTTCCTAAATCACTTAATGGTACCTGACTATCATCTGAAATAGTACTTACTTTTGCCATAGAATCTTCAAAGTCCATTGAAAACTTCGCACTTGCTATTCCAGCAGCAGCTATTGGTGCTGTAAACTTTAATATATTATCACCAACACCACTAACTTTACTACCATAATTTTTTAATTTCTCACTGTGTTCATCTAAAGTTTTACTAGCATTCTTCCATTTATTATCCTGCTCTTGTAATTCTTTAGTTACTTTATTTAATTCACCTTGAGTTTTATTAATTTCAGTATTTGCTCTATTAAGTTCATTTTCGTAACTTTTAATTCTTTTTGCATTAGATTCAATTGCAATTTCTTTTTTCTTATACTCTTCTGTTAACTTATCAACTTCATCTTTTGCTTTTTTTGCTTGCTCACTTTCTTTACCATACAGCTTTATAGCTTCATCATACTTACTATTAGCACTATCAATAGATTTTATTAACTCATCCTTCTTCTTAATGTTCTCTTGCATGGTTTTAGATGTCTTCTCCATGCTATTGTTATAAAATTCTACCTTCTTATTATGAAGATCTAACTGTTTAGTTAATGACTCTTGTACTTTTGATAAACCCTCGGTATTTTTACCAAAGGCTTGTATTCCACTTGATGCTAATCTTAATTCTGATTGAGCATTTTTAAGCTCATTATTTACACCTTTAATTGAATTATTAAACCCTGATGAATCTAATATCATTTTGGCGGTTATTCGCTTTTCTGTATCTGCCATAATTCACCTCACTTTCTATAGAGGTATATCATCTATACTTGAATTATTATCTACTGTTTCATCTGATTCACTACTTTGTTTATTTGCTTTAATATGCTCTTTTAATAGCATTACTATCTCTTTAAATGTAGAATCAAGGAAATCTTGTCTTGAAAAACATAAGTTAACTTTCGCAACATAAAATAACCAACTAAAATTTACATGACTATCAAAATCAAATAACTCTAGTTGGTTTTCAAGTTTTTTTCTTTATTATCCGTTTTATTAATTCCAATATAATCAAGAATTAAATTCATTGCTATTCCAGGAAGCTTATAATATAATTGCTCTCCTGTAATTTCATCTGATATTTGATTTATTGCTACTTCAGATGGCGATAAATTCTCATATTTCTTATTATCTGAAATATGCCATTCCTTATCAATGCATGCACATGAAATAAGCTTTATAGCATTTGTATAGTATTGATTAGCATTAACTATTCCATCAAATACAGTGCCTGCATTTCCATGAACTTCATCAATTTTTAAAACTGTTCTATTAGTAATTTCAAATGTATATTCTTTTTCTCCAATAGTCATTTTTCTTTTCATTATAATTCCTCCTAAAATTAAGGATTAAAGCAAAACTTTAATCCTTAGTATTTACTATACAGCTGGTTTATCTGTTGGGATCGTTACAGCTGTAAAGAATGCATCTGTAGCACCTTTTTCTTCATCCCATTTATGTCTCCACATACCATTTGATTTTAATGGAGAAAATCTTCCTACTAGTTTCTTAGTTTGATAGTTTGATTTTCCCTCTTTACCTTGATAATCTTCATCACCTGCTGTAAATTTACCTCTAAAAAGTATCATATATCTATTTTTCTTATTTGATTTTCTTGCCCTAAATAATAATGCCACCTCTGGGGCTTTATCTGTATCTCTATAGATAACTCCACCATTTGCCGCTAATGTATGACCTAAAAGATATGCCTCATCTTCATCAGCTAAATCTGTAATATCTACTTCAACATCAATTCCCTCTAGAGCTTCATCTGAATCCCACTCAACACCTTCAGCATAAAATGGTTCTACATTCATTTTTATTTTTAATCCAATGCTCTTTACACCCGGTAAATATTTAGGAGTATCAAATGTTTCAACCCCTTCAGCTTCTCCTATTATTTTTGTAACATGCATTTTATCAACATTTACTCTTGGATATACCTTTGTTATTGTTGGCATATATATCATTCCTTCCTTTTATAAATCTTCAAAGATAAAAGACTCTACGTTAAACCGCAAAGCCTTATGATACAATTCTGTATCCTCTTCATACATATCTGGACTTGATGTTCCTCTATCAAATCCATTTTCTTTTAAGTGCTTTATAATAGTATCTTTTAATTCAGTAAAATCTCCTTTTGAGAATATATCTACTTGTATTAAATAGTTTATGTTTTTCTCTTCATTTTCTTCATAAAATGAAGTAGGATCATTAATAATCATATACTCTACATATGGAGGAGTAGCATTTTTAGCATGAATGTAAAATACTTTTTTATCATAAGTTTTATTAATTATATTTTCATCACTTAAAACTTGACCTAAATACTTTTCTATATTCATCCTAACACCTACTTAATATTCTTTAGAACCTCTTCTGCAACTAGTTCCAATGCTTCATCTTTACTTTTCTCAATACTTTTTTCAAAGTAGCCTACATTAGCCTTTTGTTTACTAGTTCCATACTCTTGAAACATTCCGTAATATGTTCCAGCTTTAATATTCCCTGATAAAGACATTCCCTCTCTTTTAATAGAAGTTCTTACTTTTGAAAGTCTTTTTGTGCTGCCTTTCGGTGAATCTTTTTCTAAATTTTTAGCTATGTGATCTATGCCTTTTTTAATTGCTTTTCTTTCATCTTGTTCAGTTAGTGTCATATCTTCTAACATATTAGCCAAATCATCAAAGCCACTAAATTCTATTCCATTACTCATGCTTTCCACCTATAGCCTTTAGTTTTATCCATAAATTAGAATATTTAATATTATCAGCAAATACAATGTCATAAGCTCTATTATTATAAAATATCCTATACTTCTTAGTTCCATTAGCATTCATTAATACTTCTAATGCCTTTGAATATCTTATTATAAATTCAACTGTATTTTCACTTTGTATAGCTTTTGCACTCCAAAATTCTTTACCATAAAGATTATTTACTGAAGCATAACAAGTTTTGATATCAATCCATTTTTCCTCTTCAAAGTTATTTGTATTATTGATTGTGTTTAATTCCTGTATTTTTATTTTTTTATCTAATTTTACTTTCATATGTTCACCTTCTACATATTTGATTAGCAAAAATATAAAAAGCTGGTGAAAACTTAACTTCTCCGCTAGTGCAGTTTAATAAGTCATTAACTCCAATACTAATACAAGTAATTTCTGTTTTTTTATTACCTATTGTTTCAGGTGCTCCCCCGTCTGTTAAATACTCTTTTACAGCCTCAATTAATATTCCAACTTTTTGTTTTATATCCTCATCATTAACATCATATCCTAATGATATTAAAACATTATCAATTAATTCCATAATATCACCTTAAATGGAGGACACTAAATGTGCCCTCTTTAATATTTCTATACACCTGCTGATACTGCTTTCTTTAAGTATATTAATCCTTCTGCACCTACTAATTTACTCTTAGAGTCAGTTCCTATAGCCATTTTGCCATCTGCTATCATTAATGCTTTATGGATCCATTTATTCTTATCTTCATTGTAATATTTTTTATAGAACATTGATAAATTTGAATTTAGTAAGTATTGAGATAGATCTACTACTACCCCAAAAATATCGTCTGTTCCTGCTGCATCAAAAGCTGGTAATTTATCAGTAACCAAAACTTCTCTACCATTGATTATTTTTTGACCTTTTTCATTTATTCTACCTAATCCAATCTTTTGACCATTTTTATCAACCATACCATTTAAATACTTTTCCCAAGTAGCTTTATTCATAAGATAAATAACTGAATCTTCACTTGCTTCTGGTATAGCTGATTCTGCTTCCGCCCATTTTGATACAGTACCAATGGTATCAGGTGCCATTGAGATAACTTGTTTAGCTGGTAATGTATGTTTAGTTAATCCAAGTGGTTGTCCTGTTCCAGTACCTGAAATTATAGAAGTTTCTATGGCTCTAATCATTGACTTCTTTAATTGCTTAACTACTGTATTCTCAAAAATAGGTAATGATACTGTTGCACTTAATAACCCAATTGCCACTTTAGCTTCAAGAACATGATATGAAAATGTTACTTTAGCTTCCATTGCTGCTTTTTGTTCATCTGATGGAGTAGCTTCATCTGCTAACCAAGTTGCAACAGGATTAACTTCACTGATTGGAATTGCTATTCCCCCTTGATATGCTGTTTGAGTTACTCTATTTAATATTTTACCTTCTACAGTCATATCTTCTATAACTCTATTCATTATAGTAGTAGGAATAACAGCTCCAACATCTGCAACTTGAGTTAATGCATCTGCTCTTTGTTCTGATCTAAAACTTTCTGGAATTGGAGTTCCATTAACAATATAGTTTTTAAAAGCTTGTCTATACTCTAAAGAACTATAAACATCTTCTTCACTTCTTGTTGTAGTTTGATTAGTATTATAAGTTGCTAAAGGATTAAGTCCACCTTGTGGAATTTGAGTTGCTCCTCTTCCTTCAATTTCATCTGGTAAAGCATCAATCATGCTTCTAAGTTCTTCTATTTCTCCATCTAAAGCTAGAATATCAGAGTTTATACCTCTTAATTCTGTAACATCTTCACATGTATCACCTTTAGTTACCAAAGCTTGTCTAGCCTCTGTTTTCTTGTTTAATAATGCTAATAATTTCTTTTTCATTTTATCTACCTCCAAATTTTAATTTTAAAAATTTTATTTGTTCTTTTTTTAATGCATCTGAGTTATCCAACTCTTGTGATCTTACACTATCCAGTGAAGCTTTTGCATTATCCAATGCATTTTTATCACGTGCATTTATATCAGTTTCTTGATAAGCTGGATTATTAACCGCACTTACCTCAAAAACTTTAGCAAATTTAGTTATTACTCTAGTTGGCATATCCGAGTCTAAGTTTTCCCATCTTTGCTCTTTAATTCTAAAAGCAAAACTCATTCCATCAATGTCTCCTCTTTCTATTGCACTAAAAAGTGCTCTAGCTTCTTGATTGTTTTCCGTATCTAATTGAGCCTTAATAAAAAGACCTCTATCATCTACTTGAAGCTGCATAGTTGAATTACCATTATTTCTTCTTGATCTTGCAAGTGGTATTTTATTCATTTCATGATTTACAAAAAATAAAACATCTGTTAAATCACAATCATCAAATGCCCCCCGCTCTATTCTTTCATAAAAATAATTTGCAATATTAGTAGTGCAACCAAATACAACTGGATGCCCTTCTATTTTCTTTGAATTTTTTTCATTAGAAGCTCTAAAGTCACTAACATTAAAACTTCTAGTAATCAATAATTCATCTCTTAAGGCCTTACTCATTATTAACTACTCCTTTCCCTTTTGCAGTTTTACTTAATTGATAATTGTCAGCAATATCTCTATTAATAAAATTAAGTGACATATGCCTCTTATCTCCACCCTCAAATGGTGGATATCCAAATAAAGCTAGTAGCTGATTATCTGTTAATGCTCCTCTATTTCCTAAAATATCAGCAACCGCAATTTTATTTTTTGTATTCGTGAATAGTAATTTTTGAGAATAAAAAATAACCTCATTACCAACATCTAATTGTCTATTACTGAACAAAGTCTTTGTAAAGGCTTGGCCAAGAGAATTAATGTCAGCTTCTAAGGTTTTTTCATAAAATGCTTGATATTGTTCATCTGTAAAATCTCCTGAAAGTATCGGGAATGATACTCCATAATTATTTAAAATTTTAGATTGTACAAATTCTAATGTAGCTTTATCTATTACTATAGGATTATTCCTATTGATTGGAACATACTCACCTTTTAAATCCATAGCAATAATACCACTATCTGAATTTTTTAATTTTTCTTCAAATGCTATTCTTTCTTTTTCTTGTTTTTCATCATCTAACATAGTATTAACTTTTATAATACCATTTATAGCTAAACTTGATTTAATAGCTTTGTCTAATCCCTCTAGCAATGTATTATTGATATTTAAAACTTTTAATATATGGCTGTTATCAACTTTTCCATTTTCGTCTCCACCCATGAAGTCATTTAAACTAAAGTCTTTTCTCCAATGGATTACATCATCATATGGTACAGTGTGAGTATCTGAATTAGCAAATGTAAACTTAACAAATAATACTCCTGTTAAATCTTCCAAAAAATCTACAGTTGTTGGTCTAAGTGGATAGAATCCTGTATATATCCTTTGATCTGAAACTACATTATATGTAGGATATATAAAGCAGTTATATGTTGTTTCTCTTAGCCATACACATTTTTCTAAAAATTCAGCAGTAGTCATTAATGGATTAGGTGATATTCTTAATAACCTATTAATAGTACCATTAACAACCTCTTGCCTATCATCATCTACACGCCTTATGTGTTTTGGTTGAAGCTTACTCATTTCATTAGCTTTAATTCTTACACAATTTTTAACTACATCTGATGCATAAACATCCTCCCCAAATTGCGAAAATATAGGAGATTGTCCTGAAAACATCTTTGCATACTGATACTGCCTATATTTATTAGTTATAGACTTAAATATATTGAAAGCCACCTTTTCACCCCCTTTCCTATCTTAAAATATCTAAATACTCTTTTCTAAACCTATCATATGTTGCATATGCAATAATCATAGTAACAGCTCCATCTATATGCCTTACTCTTAAATCTTGTACTTTAATAGGCATTATTCTACCTAAAGAATCTACTTTACAAGAAGTATTCTCAAGGCACCATTTATCTATTGGATTTTGATTATAATTTACTAGGTTTCCTTTTAAATCTGCCTCTAATAATTTCATTGGATTACTCATATTATGAACATCCTGAGGTATCTTTTCTAAATCAAATCCATAATCACTCATTTCATTAACAAATGATTTTGCATTCCATCTATCATATCCTGTTTTAAATACTCTAATTCCATACTTTTTATATAAAGATACAAACCAAGAAACTATATCTGAATAATCTACTTCATTCCCTGAACATATATGTAAATATCCATCTCTAGCCCATGATAAATACCTTTCTCTATCTGTTTTGCTAACTTGCTCTAGTTTGCTTTCTGGAATGAAATACATAGTAATCATATATTTAATTCTGCTATTAGGCCTCATAATCATTACTCTAGCATTACTTAAATCTGTTGTTTCTGATAAGTCAGTAGCACCTATTCCTATACAACCTTTTAAATCTTCAATATCATATTCTGAATCATCTTCTGAATCATTAATAATATCAGTTTCTTGTAGCCATGCTTCAGCATTATTTTGTTTAATATTAAAATCTTTAGCTAATACAAATGCTCTTTTAGATGATGAGCTCTTTGCCTCTTCAATCATATTTCTTAAAAATGACCATTTTTTTATTTTACCTAATCCAGGATTACTTTTAACCCAAGTTCGTTCATCTTGCCATACTTCGAGCTCACTATCTTGAGTATATAACCATATTAACCACCTAGGCCTTTTCAACTCTCCAGTTAATACTTGTCTTGCTTCATATAATCTCTTATCTAAATATCCATCTTGAGTAAATCCTTCTGTTGTAAGCTCAAAATATAAAGGTTCATCTTGTGTTGATAGTGCTTGTCTTATAGGCATTACCGTTGAATCATCTTTCATTTCAAATACTTCATCAACTGCACCAATACCAATATTACGCCCTTCCTTAGCTCCACTTTTAGCTGATAACTTTCTTATACTACCTTTATTTTGATAACTAAATTTACCCTTTTTACTTTTCTGCTTAGGATGTCCAAAAAATATACCTTTAACATTTTTTCTAGTAACTTTTTCTAAGCTTTTACTTTCCTCTCTCATGCTGTTCATAGCTTGAAACATTAAATCTGCTTGCTCATAGTCATTAGATGCACAAAGTATTTTCTTACCCATCTCTCCACAAAACCATTCTGCAAGACATATAGCTGATATAAATGGTGTCTTACCATTTTTTCTACCAACTAAAAAAAGTACATCCTGATACTTACGGACATACCTTTCTAATTCTTCATCATATATTTTTATAGCAAATATAGCTTCTACAAATGCCTTTTGCCATATTTCTAATATAAATGGCTTTCCAGCGTGAGGTGCTTCAAAGTGTTTACATTTAGTTTCTATGAATCTAATTCTCTTATTTGACTCCTCAAAATCTATATCGATATTTTCTATATTCTGATATATTGGGTCTCTTATTTCCTTAATTAGAGTTTCTAATTGTAGTAACATTTCATTACCTACAATTATTTCTCCTGCTTTTATTTTCTCATAGTACTCAACGATATAACTCATTATTCATATCCTTCCAACTCATTATCATCATCATCTATTGTTTTTCCTAAGATATTAGCAAGTTTTGCAATGTAATTAAGATAGTTTGCTCTAACTTTTACTATCATCTTTGAAACTGGTAACTCTTTTTGTAAAGATTTATTAGTGCTGCTTACTTTTAAAAGACCACTTTCTTTAACAATTTTATTAAGATCATCTAGTTCAATTTTTAATCTAGCACATTCCCATAATGCACCATCAATTAAACTAAGTTGCTTTTCATCAACTGAATCAAATAATTTCTTTAATCTTTCATATTCTTGCTCTACTTTCAACCATATCACCAACTTTCAAATTTACTCTCAAACTTTTTGAAAAAAAGTCAAAATTTTATCGTGTGTGCAAGAGTGCTTCCCCTTCAACGTTCCCCTTTGGGTACCGTTGACTATTTATAGGGGGGCTACTCTACAAATGTTTCAAACCACTTCTCAATATATTCTTTCCATTCTTCTTGATGTTCTTGTCTATAGTCATTACAGTATTGTAATCTATATAAACAATCTTCTTTATCTGCATTAATAAATATTAGCTCTGCTCCTAAGTCTTTAACCAACTTATCTCTTTGATACTTATCAGCATAACCTCCTATGATCCATGCATTATTAAATTTTCCGTATCTAGTTTTAATATTATCTATTAAAGTATTTCTAATTGCGAAAACATTAGACTTTAGATTGTTTGGCTTATCATATAAAGGTAATAGACTTACTGCACTAAACAATCTATCCATATCAATTACTAAATCGCCTTTACTCATGTTATTTAAAACATAGGTTGTTTTTCCTGCTCCTGGTGGACCATATACAACATATACTTGTCTTTCCTTAATCTTGGAATATCCTTGCCATCTATCATGAACCTTGTTGTGACATTCATGACAAAGTATCTTTATATTATCAGAATTAAGGGCTATTGATGTATCTAAACAATTTTCTTCATTTAATTCTATAATATGATGTAGATGTATCTTCTTAGATTCATTTATAAAACTATTACATTCTTGACATGTTGCACCTCTGTCTAAGATTATTCTTTGTCTAAATGTAGTCCAAGCCTTTGATTTATAAAACTTCTTTAACTCACTCATATATTACCATTCACCTTGCTCTACTTGTTTCTTTCTAATCTTAGTAATTTCTTTATCATTAGCAACTTTGTGAGGATCATCTTTCCAATGAGCTTTCTTCTTATTATTTAACCAATATTTTTGAGCTACAACATCAGGCCCTTTATATTTCTTTACCTTTGATATCTTAACATCTTCTTTTATTAATACAGTTCCATCTTCACCTTGTATTTCTTCTTTAACCTTTGTAGGTACTTCTTCATAATAATGATAACCAGTACAACATTTAAATAAAGCTGCTTCTACTTCTTCATTTCTTTGTTCCTTTACTTCATCTATTGCCTGCTTTAATTTTACATTATCATTTTTTTTGGCCTTCCATGCACTTCTGGATATACCTAAAAATTCGATTATTTCTTTGTCCTTGCACCCATCCTTAAGCATTGATATTACTTGTATTAGGTTACTTTCAATAATCTCATCAACTGACTTTCTTCCCAAACTTTCACCCCTTTTTCGTGGCCATTTTATTTTTCATGGCTTTTTATTTTTAAAGCACTCTAAATAGGTAATAATCGAGAATTAATAAAAATCTTATCTTAAGTATTGATATCTCAAGGCTTAGAGCTACTTTTCTTTCTTAATACAAATAGGTAATAACAGTATAGATTGCTCATTCCATTTTTAGCATACATATATTAGTAAGAATTTTTTATTTTCTCCTTTAATTGACCTAGTGTACTTTTTAGCCTATTTATTCTTTTAAAAAAATTAAAGTCTATCATCAGCAATAGATGCAGCTCCTTCTTTAACTTCATCATTTAAGCCTAGATAAACCTTCGTTGTTTCTATACTCTTATGTCCTAATGCAATTCTTACGTACTCTAAGTTCCTAGTTGATTCCCATAACCTAGATGCATAAGTCTTTCTTAAACTGTGACCACTAATATTTTTTAGATTTAATTCCTTTCCTACTTCTGAAAGCAAATTACTATATGCCTTTGCAGATATATGTTCACCTTTTTTATTGCTCTCAAATGCATATGAGCTTTTAGGTTTTCCTTTACAATAATCTTTTAATAACTTTCTAAGATTAGACTTTATAGGTGTTTCTCTCTTTTTAGGTGGTTTTCTATTTGAATTAGGATGATCCTTTATATACTTTTGCCATGCTTTATATTGTTTTTGTTCTTGGATAGAAAACTTATCCCTGCATAATGCTTCAAGAATTTCTCCAATGGTTAATCTACATATATCACCTAGTCTATATCCAGTAGCAACTCCTAAATAAAAAAGCGTTATATTTCTTTTAGCATACTTTATACTTTTTTCTTCTAGCTTATATTTAAATTGCTCGTACTTTCTTTCAGGTATTGGATTTGCTGGAACTTTCTCACCTCGAATTATTTCATCCATTATCTCACCTGCTTTATAGCTCCTCCAGAACCTCTCTTATAACAACTATGTCCCATAAGTTCTTTAATATCTCTTTCAGAAAGTTCTCTTTCCCTCTTAGAATTCAGCTTACTATAAGTTCCTGGTTGATTTGTTTTTATAATATCTTTTATCCTCATCCCTTCACCCCTCATTAACATAATAAAAGGACTAATAATATTTCTATTACTAGCCCTTAAATGGCAAAAGCACACGATATTAACCTGTGCTTTAATAATTTATTTATATACACTTTTTTCACTATACCATAATCTTAGCAATTAGTTTTTTAACTGTCTATAATATTTTCCTTGTATTTTCCCGATTTTTTACTTTTTATTTATTTTATTATGAATCTATTTTTAAATAATCCTTAAATGCCTCATCATGCATATTTTTTATCCTATCAGGAATAACTAAACTCCGCTCATCTAATGATAATTTTTGTTCATATTTATCTAACTTCAAAAAATCTTCCAACTTTATGTTCCATTCTAAGGCTATTAGATCTCTTTGGCTTATTAGTTGTTCAATTGAATAGTTTTCATTAACAATCTAAAAGCTCATATCTAATGCTTATTTTTTTCTGCAAGACAAATGTTGTTTTATAAATCTCATACCTTTTTTCAAATAATTCATATTTAAATTGATTATTTTGAATCATTTGTTGTCTTTCAGATATAATCTTTTGGTTCTTAGTAACCTTGTACATCAAAAATGAAAATATAAATGTTACTACAATGCTAACTATCTGCAATATAATCGTTGGATCACTCCATTTTAAATTTAATGCTTCTGTTAATTTATTAAT
>OJZB01000084.1_pt1 | contig 14762 bp, 8 predicted proteins | sample 1601081 | NCBI WGS metagenome assembly OJZB01 (sample SAMN04436783, study PRJEB24849) | human gut metagenome | biome: human gut; feature: NICU; material: stool | host: Homo sapiens | place: USA: Saint Louis, MO | collected 2011-05-03 | reverse complement strand
GATAATATTAAATAAAGTATCTAGTATTATTGTTATTATAGTTAGTTTAATTATTGTAAAAAATATTTTAAATTTAATTTTTTGATGAAAAATCAAGTATTTGTCTGCGAACTCAAATCATCTACAAGTGAAGATGTTCTTTAGTTTTAACTAACACTATTGGTTTTAATATATAGAAAATGAAATTTTGTGTATCGCATTCGTCTGTTTGCATGCCTTTTAAATATGGGATAGGCTCACTTGTTAGATATATAGATGATAAAAGTAATTTAATGATTCTTAATGAGCATATGAATTTAAAATATGGATATGGAAATATAAAGTGATTCAACATTATATGCGTAATTAATTATTAGAAAATATTGATGTAGATTAAATTTTTACAGAAGAGTATTTATAACTATTTGCAGGAAAAATAAAAAGGTTAATGTAGTTAGCTTACTATCAGCGCACGAATAGTGGTTGATCAATAGAAAAAATTATAGATGCAAAGTAAACCATCCGTTTGTACGGGTGGTTTTGATTTTGTAAGGTAAAAACTCATTATTGCAGGATATACAAGAGTATTGTCTATCGAGCGAAATATAGAAAGGTAATTTGAAAATTTGAGATGATATATAACTTTAAACATTGAGTAGACTCAACTCAAAAAGTAAGATTAGTTATTAAAAATGTTTCGCATGCTACTTTTTTCATTTAATGATACTTGAATTGTTATTAATAAATAAGATTATTTTATCAATTTTAATTGTGATTAATGCGATAAAATAGATAAATATAATCGAAAATAATGTATTAGATTATTTTAAATGCTGTAACAGAATCAATAAGATGTTTTAAAAACTAAAAAGTTAACAAAAATTTAACCAAATTAGTTAAAAAAATTAATAACTTTTATGTTATTTTGAATTTAGCAGTTATTTTTTCATTCTTTATAAGGGAAAAATCTTATAGAGGTGATTTCTTTGACAAATAATAATAGAATAAAAAGATTTAGCATTAGAAAATACGCAGTGGGAGTAGTATCAATTATTACAGGTGTAACAATTTTCATCGGAGGGCAACAAGCTCAAGCAGCTGAAACTTCAGTGCAACATGCGGATGCACACCCAGAAGACTCGCAAACAACACAACAATTAAAAAATGATAAGGTAGAAGAAACGTTAAAAGCTTCAAAACAAGGTAATGCTGATAGTCAACAAGTACAAACAATTGATCAATCTAAAACAAATCAAAACAACCAACATTCTGTAACTGAAAGTGCACAACTGAAAAGTGATGAGACAGCTAATCAGCCAAAAAAAGAAGAAGGTAGTTCAGTAAAACAAGACGTCCAACCGTCTAAAAATGTAAATCAACAAGACGTAGCTACTCAATCAAATGAGAGAGAAAATAATGACATAAAAGGTGAAGGTCAAACTTCAAAGACGAGCAATCAACATATTCAGAGTTCTAACAGTCATAATCAATCAACAGGAACAAAAGACAGCTACTCAGAAGAAATCGACCAACCATTAGTGAAATTACAAAAGCCGTCTAATGATTCTACATATCAAACACAATCAAAAACAAAACAAGATAGTTCTAAACAACTCCCTCAAGAAAAAACAACAAAACGTCAAATTCAAACAACTGAAAATGAACAGACAACTAAAGCTGATTCTAAAAAAGCTAATGACACTCAAAATGTTGAAAAACATACTCAAGAGCCTAAAAATGATACATCAACATCACAAAAAAATCATCATCAAGTAGCTACAAAAGAACAATCTAATAGAAGTACAACAAGGGAGACGCAAAAGCAATCAGCAAATGCTAATCAAAATCATCAGTCTACACATCAAGCACAGTTCAAAAACCAATATCCAGTAGTATTTGTCCATGGTTTCCTAGGCTTTGCAGGTGATAATCAATTTAGTTTAGCTCCAAAATATTGGGGTGGTACAAAATACAATATTGACAGAAATTTAACTAATGAGGGATACAATGTACATGAGGCAAATATTGGTGCTTTTAGTAGTAACTATGATCGCGCAGTAGAATTGTATTACTATGTCAAAGGAGGACGTGTTGATTACGGTGCAGCGCATGCAGCTAAATATGGTCATCATCGCTATGGTCGAACATACAAGGGCATCATGCGTGATTGGGAACCTGGCAAAAAAATTCATTTTATAGGTCACAGTATGGGTGGTCAAACCATTCGTCAAATGGAAGAATTCTTAAGAAATGGTAACCAAGAAGAAATAGAATATCAACGTCAACATGGGGGTACTATATCCGATTTATTTACAGGTGGTAAAGATAATATGGTTGCTTCAATTACTACACTTGGCACACCACATAATGGTACACCTGCTGCAGATAAAATTGGCACACGTAAACTTGTAAAAGAAACGATTAATCGTATTGGTAGATTAAGTGGTGGTAAAGATGTAGATATAGATTTAGGTTTTTCTCAATGGGGATTAAAACAACAACCAAATGAAAGCTACATTGATTACGCGGAACGTGTATCCAAAAGTAAGATTTGGAATACTGAAGATCAAGCTGTTAATGATCTGACAACGCAAGGTGCTGAAAAAATTAATCAACAAACAAGTCTAAATCCTAATATTGTCTACACTACTTATACAGGGTCAGCGACTCACACAGGACCTCTTGGTAATGAATTACCTAATTCTAGTGAAATTCTTTTGTTGAACTTAACCAGCCGTATTATTGGTAAAGATGCAAACAAAGAAATTAGACCGAATGATGGTGTAGTTCCAGTTATATCATCACAACATCCTTCTAATCAAGCCTTTAAAAAAGTTGATGATCATACACCAGCTACTGATAAAGGTGTTTGGCAAGTGAGACCCGTTCAACATGGTTGGGACCATTTAGATTTAGTAGGTATGGATGCATTTGATTTAACACATACAGGTAGAGAATTAGGTCAATTCTATCTAGGTATTATGGATAATATCATGAGAATCGAAGAAGCAGACGGTATTACAAATAAATAAATTTATAGTGTAAGGAAGCCCTCAATAGGGAGGTCACACTGACCTCTATGTTGAGGGCTTTTGTATTATGGTTATTTATTTTTCTCTTCACGTCTCTTTAGGATATATGCACCACCGAGTAAACCCACAGGTATACCAATAAGCGGTGTGACAATGTTACTTAAAATAAATATGATTACAGTTAAACTGAGTACGTTAAACCAATTAATTGTTAAGTTTTTTAAATCCTCATATGATTGTTTGATTAATTCTTTGAATTTCATAATAAAAACCGTCCTTTATTAAAATAATTTTGTGAATTGAGTTACTAAATAGAATGCTTAATCATACGACTCGAGTGTATAAATGAAATCATAGCAAAAATGAAATAAACAATTGTATATATAATCATTACTATGAATATAGGTGACATTGAGACATTTCCTAGAAGTTTCATAAATGCAAGTGCTGCAAATAATGCATGTAATAAAGCAATGAGAAGCGGTAATCCAAAATTAAATGCAATTTTTAATAGTAAACCTTTAGACATATCAGTGTAGGTAAATCCTATACGGCGTAATATCTTAAAGTTATCAAGTTCATCCTCAGTTTCATCCATTTGTTTAATGTAAATAATACAACCAGCAGCCATTAAAAATGCTATTCCTAAGAATGATGTTACAAAGATAAGTATGCCATTGCTTTGGTTTATAAATTTCTTATATTCATCGTGCGATACAATATTACGATTAACTTTTGAGGCAATTTTTTCTGCTTTTTTCACATCTTTGTGAGTGTTGAAATTAAAACCGTACATCTTATTAACAATATTGTCAGTTTTTAATGTGTTATATACCTCCGGACTCACCTCAACTATAGGAGCTCCAAATGATAATTGGGATGGATATATTTTAGAGTTATCTTTGTCTTTAACGATAATAGATTGTTTAGATTTTCCTTTAACTGTAATCTTATGATTTAAATGAATATCTATTAATCCTGTTGATGATTGTATATTCGTTATTTTAGCTTCATGACCTTTGAGATGTGAGTTCATCATTAGTGATGTTGTATTAGTAGACATATTAGAACCATTTTTACTCTTCATGACGTGGTCGCTTAATGTTTTTGGATTGATTACTTCATAAGTCCGCTGATGATATTTTAAATTTTCTTGATCTAGTTTATGTTTAAATTGCGCAGCTATTTTATTCTGGCTTATATTAAAATCATCTGGAGAAGTCATTTCTAAAGTTGTATTAGTATTAGATTGTGTAATTGCCGCGAAGCAAAGAATACTAACCGTGAAAGCTGAAATGATAGCAATAACTGTGAGAGACATCGCATTTTTCTTCATTCTGTGCATGATAGATGATGTAAAGACAACGTCTGTGATATTTACACGACCATGTTTGATATGTTTTAGTGTTTTAAAAATAAGTGATACAGAACTTCTAAAGAATAAGAAAGCACCAACAATAGTTAAAAAAAGTATGCTAAAAGGTGTAATCAAAGCAGTTGTTAAGGCTTTAAAAACACCAAACATTTCAGTAGACATATAATATCCAAATACTATCATTATAATTCCTAAAATGCCGCCGATTGCTTCAAACGTAGTTATCCGTTTTTGGGTAGCTTCCGGGGTATAATTGTCTTTCATCAAAGCTAAAATGCTGTGTTTTTTTAAGAAAATGTAATTTTGTATCATTATCAATAAAAAAGCGACAGCTAACATTACGATAGTAATAAGTATAGCTTGGGGTTCAAAGCCAATAGAGATATGTGTGTTTAACTTCATTAATTTAGAAGCGATAACAAGTAAAAGTTTTGAACCAAAAATACCAATTAAAGTGCCTAAAATTCCTGTTACAATAAAAAATACTAGTTGTTCTATATTGAGCATTCTTAGAATATTTCCACGTGTTAAACCTATCAGTTGGTATAAGGCAAACTCTTTTGTACGCCTTTTAATAAATAAATGATTTGCATACATTAAGAAAACAACAATAATGATAAAAAGAATTGTGGCACCAATTGTAGCACCATTTTTAATAATAGTTGAAGAATCTGAGTTATTAATACTATTTGAATATTTTAAAGTTGAGAAACTAAAATAAAGTATAATGCTAATCAATAATGAAAATAGAAACATTCCATAATGCTTAATATTTTTTCTTAAATTTTTAAGGATAAGTTGGTTAAATGTCATGACTGACACCACCTAATGCGGTTTGAAGTTTCATAATTTCTTGGTAAAATGTTTGTTTTGAATCGTTACCCTGGTAGATTTCTGAGTGTATATCACCGTCTTTCAACATAATGACTCTCTCAGCGTAACTAGCGGCTGAAGGATCATGTGTCACCATCATAATGGTTGAATTAAATTGTTTATTCATATCTTCTAGACGGTGTAACAAATCTTGAGCACTTTTAGAATCTAATGCGCCAGTAGGTTCATCTGCGAAAATAATCGTTGGTTTATGGACGAATGCCCGGGCTGCCGCCGTACGTTGTTGCTGACCACCAGAAATTTCACTTGGATATTTATTTCCCAGGTTATAAATACCTAATGCCTCAGCCACTTCTTTATAATTTTGTTCCATTTCATATTTATGGAATTTTTGTACTGAGAGTGGTAGCATAATATTTTCTTTTACTGTTAATGTGGGTAAAACGCTATAATCTTGAAAAATAAAACCGAGATGTTGTTTTCGAAAATTTGCCACTTCTTTGTGGCTCAGTTTATTAATTTCTTTACCTTCAACTTCTACAGTTCCTCCTGAAATAGTATCTATTGAACTTAACACATTGAGTAAAGTCGTTTTACCTGATCCAGAAGGACCCATGACAGCTACAAATTCCCCTTTTTCAACTGAAAAACTTATATTATTTAAAGCTCGATATTTTTGTTTGTGACCATATACTTTTGATAATTGATTTGCTGTTAAAATAGCCATCCTCTCACTCCTTTAGTTATCTATATTTAAATTGTAGGATGGTTGGGATATCCTTGCCTTTATCTAAACTTACATTTATAGACATGAAACTTACATGTTTGAAAGATACTTGTTTTATAATTTATCAAAATACATATAAGTGAATGCTTTTGGTTTAATTTTCCGGATTATCCATGGCGCTTAATTTAAACTGAATTTTTAAAAATAAGGTTTTAGTTAATCATTAATAATAATTTAAAAATTGTTTGTTATAATTTATTATGAATTTATGAATGGAGAAAAGGAGTATTAATATGAAAAAAGTATTTATGATCATAAGTATACTTACCATAACTGTTACTTTAAGTGCATGTGGAGGTTCTGGAAAACAAAAAGAGCCATCTAAGGAAAGTCAAAAATCTGATAAATATGATTATGTTTATTATGAAATATTAAATGATGGAGATTCTGAAACGCCAAATGTTGAGATTAAATATAAAGATAAAAAAGGTAAATCACATATAGAAAAAGCTGATTTAGATCACGTGTATGAACATATACTAGGTGATGGTAATAAAAAACCATATATTGTAAAGGATGGGAAGAAAATTCATGTATATCGACCACCATATATGATTTATGGTGATGATGATGTTGAAGGCAAAGCCGTTTCGAAAGATGAAGTTACGAAGTAAAAGAAAGGTGACAAAATGAAACAGCTATTATTTAAAACAAGTTGCGTAATAATGGTACTTCTCACGTCTTCTTTAAGTATTGTCAGTACATATTCTCATGCAACAACGTCAGGAGGAACGAGTAGTTCCAGTTCGGCAAGTTCTAGTTCAAGTAGCAGTGCAGCTTCTGCATCTAGAGGTTCAACTTCTTCAAGTACAAGTATGAGTCGTTCTAGTGCAATAAATGCGTCTCGCAATGCACAACAATCTAGTCAGCGTGCTGCCCAACAAGCAACAAAATCAAGTCGTGTAACAGCAACCAAAAATAAAGGACAACAAAGTGTATCAAGACAAAAAGCACAATCTCGTTCTTTGATGCCGTCTCAAAGACCTTATGATTCAAGTGCACCATACTCATCTCAATATATTGCTACAACTTATTATAATAATTGGTTATTCTATTATATTTTTGCACATTCGTTTTTAAATCAACATGAAAAGAAAAACAGTGTAGATGCTCAGTTTCATATGTTGAAACAACAAATGAAGCCTCATGAGAAACTTTATACTGTTACTGTAAAGACCAAACAAGGAAAGCGTGTCGTTGTCGTACCTAAAAAACAATATGACAAAATTGAAAAAGGAAAACACATTAAAGTTAAAAATGGTGTTGTTCAGTAATCTTTTATGAGCCCATGTAAGCTTAGTAATAAATGACATAAAAACATATCAAGGGAGCCATAATAATGAAGAAAGAAATAATAGAATGGATTGTAGCCATAATCGTTGCAATTGTTATCGTCACACTTGTGCAAAAGTTTTTATTTGCTTCTTATACAGTCAAAGGAGCGTCTATGCATCCAACATTTAAAAATAGAGAAAAAGTGATAGTAAGTCGTATAGCAAAAACGCTTGATCATATTGATACAGGAGATGTAGTGATTTTTCATGCTAACGCGAAGCAAGATTATATTAAGCGACTTATTGGTAAACCAGGTGATTCAGTAGAATATAAAAAAGATCAACTATATTTAAACGGTAAAAAAGTAGATGAGCCTTATTTAAGTGAAAATAAAAAACATAAAGTTGGAGAATATCTAACGGAAAACTTTAAGTCTAAAGATCTTAAGGGTACGAATGGCAATATGAAAATTCCTAGTGGTAAATACTTGGTTTTAGGTGATAATCGTCAAAACAGTATTGACAGTCGCATGGATGAAGTAGGTCTTTTAGATAAAAATCAAGTTGTTGGAAAAGTAGTTTTGAGATACTGGCCATTTAATCGGTGGGGCGGTAGTTTTAATCCTGGAACATTTCCTAACTAAATTAAATAAAACCCCTTAGTGCATATTTTCAATGACATACGTACTAAGGGGTTTTTTAATGCTTATTCTACTTCAATATGCTTACCGACAGCTTCCCATTTTATAGATACTGTTATGATAATTCCGAGTAAAGGGACAATGGACAAGATTAACATAGTATTCGTTAGACCTACTGCAGCAAGAATGATTGGAAAGACAAAAGTACCTATGATACTACCAGTACGACTTACAGATTCTACAAAGCCAGTAGCTTGTGAACGTAAATGAGTCGGGAATGATAAGGCACCAATTGTTTTTCCTTGAGTACCAGGACCTCCTGAATGGCCAAATAAAAATAATCCAATAAGGAAAGTGTTAAGAAGCATTGGTAGATGATGATAAAAGAGTCCTACACATACCATTGAAAGTAATACAAGTGTGAAGCCTATCATTGTAAGCTTGCGTGTACCTAATTTATAAGTCAATTGAGCACCTAAATATGCGCCTAGAATACCTGCTATATTGACTATAGCAGTACCTAATAATACACCTATTTTATCCTTACTAATAAGATAAGTTGCAATAATAGGTATGTATAAACCGACACCATAGTACTGCATACCTTGTAATGTTGAAATCGCAGTCGCCAGGATAATTCTTTTTATATATCTCGGTTTAAATAAGTCTGTCCAAGAATTATGTGGCGAAGTCACATCAGAACTTAAATCATCTTCAAGCGTTCCCTCTAGGTGGATGTCTTTATGATAATATTTTCTTACAAATTCAGTTGCTTTTTCTAAAGAATAATGATTAATCACCCATGTCGGACTTTCGTGTAAATATTTAATTCGTAAGATGTACAAGACAAAAGCAATAAGTGCACCAAATCCAACTGCATATCTCCACAAATGTGCACCAGCCCCTAGCATAAAGAACGCAATGACCACTAAAGCAGAAGTAACTATTGCAACATACCAAACGACTTGCCAATAGTTAACATTTCTTCCTTTGTGCTTTAAATTACTTATTTCCGCAATAAAAGTGAAAGCAACTGGACTATCCATTCCAATAGCAAACCCCATTATACAACGACATATTATTAGAATAATTACATTTGGTGCGAGTGCCGCACCAAGAGAGGTTACAGTAAGTGTTAGTAAGGCAATTGATAAAATACGCTTGCGTCCAAACTGATGTGCTAATGTACCACCAAGTAATGCACCAAATAATGCACCAATAGGTAAAGAGGTCATTACTATAGATAGCGTTGCTGGTGATAAGTGAAACTGTTGAGTGAGTTGATCAGTCATTGTACCTAAAATAGTAATATCATATGCATCTAAAAATATAGTTCCTAATATTAAGAATAAAACCATCTTAGATGTCGATGTTTGAGCTTCATTGTCTATGAGTCTAAATAAGTCAGTTTTTGATTTAACGAAATCCATATTTTCATCCCTTATTTTCATTTTCTTTTCAATCGTAATCCAAGGTCATTAATTCAATATAAAATTAAGATTAAAAAATTATTAATGTTTTTAAAGATGAGAAGTGATTTGTGGATAACTAGATAGGTAAAAAATAGAAAAGTTGTTATAGCAACGTTTTAAGTTAGGGCGTAATTATCCACAGCAGCTGGATTATATGTGTATAATTTACAGAATTGTGTGACAATCATAGCTGTTTATTTGCTATCAACAGTTTTAAATGTTGGAGATATAGATTGTATGATAAATTACGTTTAATTTATTATTAAAGTTAAAGATTGTATATTTTTTAAGAATTTCAAATAATCTAATTAGAAAAATCTTTTGATTAAATATAATTTGTTGTATTATTTAATAAATGAAAAGCAATTAGATTTTCGAAATAATTTAGAAAATATTTGGTGTTTGAGAAAGGTTTATTTTTAAAATGAATAAATATATAGAATATCCTCTCAATTGAAACAAATTTTATCACTCGAATTCCTCAAATTTCTTAGGATCTTCTTCAAGAGATTGACTAGATATCATTTTAAAATCATTTAGCTCAATCGCTTTATCTTTGGGTTTGAAAAATTAGATAGAGTTTTTGTATAAAATTGACTATCACTATTTTGAGGTTTCTAGCACTTACAGCTAATAGTCTTCTCCATGATTCATATTTCCAAACAATCCTATAATTTAATCTTTATTTATGAATACATTTGTTAAATATTAAAAATTTATAGTTAAGACTGTATCGAAATTTGATAAAGATTAATTTAAATATGTGGTGGTTCAATTTATTTTGCAAGATGTTTGTAAAAACCTTGTTTTAACTCTCTTACCAACGAAAATTCTATAGAAAATTTAAAGTTTTTAAGATATCTATAAAAATAAATTACATAATTTCATTATTAAATCCTCATTGTTTTAAAGTTTTCTATAGAAAGAAATAATTATTTAATTTTTCATCTGTTTTGTACTGCTAATTTAGAATTAGTAGCAAAGATTATTAGTTTCTAACCTCCATAATAGAGCATTTTTACTCCTAAAAGTTAAATGCTTTTATACTTTTATAATAAAGCATCTTTAAACTTTATTTATAGAAATAAAATCCGAAAAATGAAAGGAATTAAAAGTAATTATAAAAATAATTAGGGTAATTTATATTATTATATTAATTTATTTTTTTAAAAAAGTATTGTTTTGCTTTATTGGATAAATTATGCTTATAAAGTATTTACATAAAAATGTAAATGCAATTTACAAGTAAATATTCAAATTATTTCCTTGTAAAATATTTATTTTAACTGGAGGTATAGTATGAAAAAGAGAAGACAAGGACCAATTAACAAGAGAGTGGATTTTCTATCCAACAAGGTAAACAAGTACTCGATTAGGAAGTTCACAGTAGGTACAGCTTCAATACTCGTGGGTGCTACGTTAATGTTTGGTGCCGCAGACAATGAGGCTAAAGCGGCTGAAGACAATCAATTAGAATCAGCTTCAAAAGAAGAACAGAAAGGTAGTCGTGATAATGAAAACTCAAAACTTAATCAAGTCGATTTAGACAACGGATCACATAGTTCTGAGAAAACAACAAATGTAAACAATGCAACTGAAGTAAAAAAAGTTGAAGCACCAACGACAAGTGACGTATCTAAGCCTAAAGCTAATGAAGCAGTAGTGACGAACGAGTCAACTAAACCAAAAACAACAGAAGCACCAACTGTTAATGAGGAATCAATAGCTGAAACACCCAAAACCTCAACTACACAACAAGATTCGACTGAGAAGAATAATCCATCTTTAAAAGATAATTTAAATTCATCCTCAACGACATCTAAAGAAAGTAAAACAGACGAACATTCTACTAAGCAAGCTCAAATGTCTACTAATAAATCAAATTTAGACACAAATGACTCTCCAACTCAAAGTGAGAAAACTTCATCACAAGCAAATAACGACAGTACAGATAATCAGTCAGCACCTTCTAAACAATTAGATTCAAAACCATCAGAACAAAAAGTATATAAAACAAAATTTAATGATGAACCTACTCAAGATGTTGAATACACGACAACTAAATTAAAAACACCTTCTATTTCAACAGATAGTTCAGTCAATGATAAGCAAGATTACACACGAAGTGCTGTAGCTAGTTTAGGTGTTGATTCTAATGAAACAGAAGCAATTACAAATGCCGTTAGAGATAATTTAGATTTAAAAACTGCATCTAGAGAACAAATCAATGAAGCAATCATTGCTGAAGCACTAAAAAAAGACTTTTCTAACCCTGATTATGGTGTCGATACGCCATTAGCTCTGAACACATCTCAATCAAAAACTTCACCACATAAGAGTGCAAGTCCACGCATGAATTTAATGAGTTTAGCTGCTGAGCCTAATAGTGGTAAAAATGTGAATGATAAAGTTAAAATCACAAACCCTACGCTTTCACTTAATAAGAGTAATAATCACGCTAATAACGTAATATGGCCAACAAGTAACGAACAATTTAATTTAAAAGCAAATTATGAATTAGATGACAGCATAAAAGAGGGAGATACTTTTACTATTAAGTATGGTCAGTATATTAGACCGGGTGGTTTAGAACTTCCTGCAATAAAAACTCAACTACGTAGTAAGGATGGCTCTATTGTAGCTAATGGTGTATATGATAAAACTACAAATACGACGACTTATACATTTACTAACTATGTTGATCAATATCAAAATATTACAGGTAGTTTTGATTTAATTGCGACGCCTAAGAGGGAAACAGCAATTAAGGATAATCAGAATTATCCTATGGAAGTGACGATTGCTAACGAAGTAGTCAAAAAAGACTTCATTGTGGATTATGGTAATAAAAAGGACAATACAACTACAGCAGCGGTAGCAAATGTGGATAATGTAAATAATAAACATAACGAAGTTGTTTATCTAAACCAAAATAACCAAAACCCTAAATATGCTAAATATTTCTCAACAGTAAAAAATGGTAAATTTATACCAGGTGAAGTGAAAGTTTACGAAGTGACGGATACCAATGCGATGGTAGATAGCTTCAATCCTGATTTAAATAGTTCTAATGTAAAAGATGTGACAAGTCAATTTGCACCTAAAGTAAGTGCAGATGGTACTAGAGTTGATATCAATTTTGCTAGAAGTATGGCAAATGGTAAAAAGTATATTGTAACTCAAGCAGTGAGACCAACGGGAACTGGAAATGTTTATACCGAATATTGGTTAACAAGAGATGGTACTACCAATACAAATGATTTTTACCGTGGAACGAAGTCTACAACGGTGTCTTATCTCAATGGTTCTTCAACAGCACAAGGGGATAATCCTACATATAGTCTAGGTGACTATGTATGGTTAGATAAAAATAAAAACGGTGTTCAAGATGATGATGAGAAAGGTTTAGCAGGTGTTTATGTTACTCTTAAAGACAGTAACAATAGAGAATTGCAACGTGTAACTACTGATCAATCCGGACATTATCAGTTTGATAATTTACAAAATGGAACGTACACAGTCGAGTTTGCGATTCCTGATAATTATACGCCATCTCCCGCAAATAATTCTACAAATGATGCAATAGATTCAGATGGTGAACGTGATGGTACACGTAAAGTAGTTGTTGCCAAAGGAACAATTAATAATGCTGATAATATGACTGTAGATACTGGCTTTTATTTAACTCCTAAATACAATGTCGGAGATTATGTATGGGAAGATACAAATAAAGATGGTATCCAAGATGACAATGAAAAAGGAATTTCTGGTGTTAAAGTAACGTTAAAAAATAAAAATGGAGATACTATTGGCACAACGACAACAGATTCAAATGGTAAATATGAATTCACAGGTTTAGAGAACGGGGATTACACAATAGAATTTGAGACGCCGGAAGGCTACACACCGACTAAACAAAATTCGGGAAGTGACGAAGGTAAAGATTCAAACGGTACGAAAACAACAGTCACAGTCAAAGATGCAGATAATAAAACAATAGACTCAGGTTTCTACAAGCCAACATATAACTTAGGTGACTATGTATGGGAAGATACAAATAAAGATGGTATTCAAGACGACAGTGAAAAAGGGATTTCTGGTGTTAAAGTGACGTTAAAAGATAAAAATGGAAATGTCATTGGCACAACGACAACTGACGCAAGTGGTCATTATCAATTTAAAGGATTAGAAAATGGAAGCTACACAGTTGAGTTTGAGACACCATCAGGTTATACACCGACAAAAGCGAATTCAGGTCAAGATATAACTGTAGATTCCAACGGTATAACAACAACAGGTATCATTAACGGAGCTGATAATCTCACAATTGATAGTGGTTTCTACAAAACACCAAAATATAGTGTCGGAGATTATGTATGGAAAGATACAAATAAAGATGGTATCCAAGATGACAATGAAAAAGGAATTTCTGGTGTTAAAGTAACGTTAAAGGATGAAAAAGGAAATATAATTAGTACTACAACAACTGATGAAAATGGGAAGTATCAATTTGATAATTTAGATAGTGGTAATTACATTATTCATTTTGAGAAACCGGAAGGCATGACTCAAACTACAGCAAATTCTGGAAATGATGATGAAAAAGATGCTGATGGGGAAGATGTTCGTGTAACGATTACTGATCATGATGACTTTAGTATAGATAATGGTTATTTTGACGATGATTCAGATAGTGATTCCGATTCAGACAGTGACTCGGATTCCGATAGTGACTCAGATTCAGACAGTGACTCCGATAGTGATTCCGATTCAGACAGCGATTCGGATTCAGATAGTGATTCGGACGCAGACAGTGATTCGGACGCAGACAGTGATTCGGACGCAGACAGTGACTCAGATTCAGACAGTGACTCGGACTCCGATAGTGACTCCGATTCAGACAGCGACTCCGATTCAGATAGTGATTCGGACGCAGACAGTGACTCGGACTCAGATAGTGACTCCGATTCAGACAGTGATTCGGATTCCGATAGCGATTCGGATTCCGATAGCGATTCAGACTCCGACAGCGATTCAGATTCAGACAGCGACTCAGATTCAGATAGTGATTCCGACGCAGACAGCGACTCGGATTCAGATAGTGATTCTGACTCAGACAGTGACTCAGATTCCGATAGTGATTCGGATTCAGATAGTGATTCCGACGCAGACAGCGATTCAGATTCAGACAGCGACTCAGATTCAGATAGTGATTCCGACGCAGACAGCGACTCGGATTCAGATAGTGATTCTGACTCAGACAGTGACTCAGATTCCGATAGTGATTCGGATTCAGATAGTGATTCCGACGCAGACAGCGATTCAGATTCAGACAGCGACTCAGATTCAGATAGTGATTCCGACGCAG
>OJZB01000010.1_pt1 | contig 83070 bp, 108 predicted proteins | sample 1601081 | NCBI WGS metagenome assembly OJZB01 (sample SAMN04436783, study PRJEB24849) | human gut metagenome | biome: human gut; feature: NICU; material: stool | host: Homo sapiens | place: USA: Saint Louis, MO | collected 2011-05-03 | reverse complement strand
AGCGCCGATTGTAGTGAAGGGTTTCCCTTTGTGAGAGTAGGACGTCGCCACGCGATTATTCCGGCATAGCTCAGTTGGTAGTAGCGCATGACTGTTAATCATGATGTCGTAGGTTCGAGTCCTACTGCCGGAGTTGAGCAAAAGCAAAAACCAACTTGGTTTTTGCTTTTTTTGTTTTATTCACTATTTTTTGATAAGCTTGAAGAAGGGACCTTAAAAACATTTATAAGATTAAAAGGATCCTACCGAAGAATGAATACATCAAATTTTAGCTATGGTATAATGTGTTTATTATAGTTAGTAAAGCAGAAAAGGAGGAGCGGGTTTGAAAATATTGTTATATTTTGAAGGTGAGAAAATCTTAGCTAAATCAGGTATTGGTCGAGCATTAGATCACCAGAAACGAGCGCTCTCTGAAGTTGGAATAGAATATACATTAGATGCTGATTGCAGTGACTATGATATATTGCATATTAATACATACGGCGTAAATAGCCATCGTATGGTCAGAAAAGCACGCAAACTAGGAAAAAAAGTTATTTATCATGCCCATTCGACAGAAGAAGACTTTCGTAATTCCTTTATTGGGTCTAATCAACTAGCACCATTAGTAAAAAAATATCTTATCAGTTTGTATTCTAAAGCGGATCATTTAATTACACCAACACCGTATTCTAAAACATTGCTAGAAGGATATGGCATTAAAGTGCCTATTTCGGCGATCTCAAATGGTATTGATTTATCACGCTTTTATCCTTCAGAAGAAAAGGAACAAAAATTCCGAGAATATTTTAAAATAGATGAAGAGAAAAAAGTAATTATTTGTGTGGGATTATTTTTTGAACGCAAAGGAATCACTGATTTTATTGAAGTTGCACGACAATTACCAGAGTATCAATTTATTTGGTTTGGTGATACACCAATGTATTCTATCCCAAAAAATATCCGACAATTAGTTAAAGAAGATCATCCAGAAAATGTTATTTTCCCAGGTTATATTAAAGGAGATGTCATCGAAGGGGCCTATGCGGTAGCGAATCTCTTCTTTTTCCCTTCGCGTGAAGAAACGGAAGGAATTGTTGTCTTAGAAGCATTAGCTAGTCAGCAACAAGTTTTAGTGCGTGATATTCCAGTTTATCAAGGCTGGCTAGTAGCTAATGAAAATTGTTATATGGGTCATTCTATTGAAGAATTTAAAAAATATATTGAAGGCTTATTAGAAGGGAAAATACCTAGCACTAGAGAAGCAGGCTATCAAGTAGCAGAGCAAAGAAGTATCAAGCAAATTGGTTACGAGTTAAAAGAAGTCTACGAAACAGTCTTATCTTAACAAATTTTGAAGGCAGTTATTGTTAGATGAAATGGAGGTAATGAGAGTGAAAATTGGTTTTTTTACTGATACGTATTTCCCGCAAGTGAGTGGGGTAGCGACTTCTATTAAGACCTTAAAAGATGAATTAGAAAAGCACGGCCATGAAGTGTATATTTTTACGACAACCGATCCTAACGCGACTGATTTTGAAGAAGATGTCATACGAATGCCTAGTGTGCCATTCGTGTCTTTTAAAGATCGCCGAGTAGTGGTTCGCGGCATGTGGTACGCCTATTTAATTGCCAAAGAATTGGAATTAGATTTAATTCATACACATACTGAATTTGGTGCGGGTATTTTAGGGAAAATGGTTGGGAAAAAAATGAAAATTCCTGTCATCCATACGTATCATACGATGTATGAAGATTACTTACATTATATTGCTAAAGGAAAAGTTGTCCGTCCATCACATGTTAAATTCTTTTCAAGAGTGTTTACAAATCATACGACAGGTGTTGTTTGTCCCAGTGAACGTGTAATTGAAAAATTACGGGATTATGGAGTGACCGCACCAATGAGAATTATTCCAACAGGGATCGAAATTGATAAGTTTTTACGTCCCGATATTACTGAGGAAATGATCGCTGGAATGCGTCAACAACTAGGTATTGAAGAGCAACAGATTATGTTGTTATCGTTAAGTCGAATTTCTTATGAAAAAAATATTCAAGCAATTATTCAAGGGTTACCACAAGTTATTGAAAAATTACCACAAACTCGTTTAGTAATAGTTGGAAATGGTCCCTATCTAGAGGATTTAAAAGAATTAGCAGAAGAACTAGAAGTTAGTGAATACGTTCAATTTACGGGTGAAGTGCCAAATGAAGAAGTCGCCATTTATTATAAAGCTGCTGACTATTTTGTCAGCGCATCAACGTCGGAAACACAAGGCTTAACTTATACAGAAGCGATGGCTGCTGGTGTTCAATGTGTTGCAGAAGGGAACGCCTATTTAAATAATTTATTTGATCATGAAAGCTTAGGCAAAACTTTTAAGACAGACAGTGATTTTGCCCCAACATTGATTGACTATATACAAGCAAATATTAAAATGGACCAAACTATTTTAGATGAAAAATTATTTGAAATTTCTTCTACAAACTTTGGCAACAAAATGATTGAATTTTATCAAGATACATTGATTTACTTTGATCAACTTCAAATGGAAAAAGAAAATGCGGACTCAATAAAAAAAATTAAAGTAAAATTTACATCTTTAAGAAAATAAACTGCAAAACTTTCCTCCTTCGTTTATACTGAAGGAGGAAAGTTTTTTATTTTAAGAACGGAGGAAGCTACTATGTCTAAAATCGGCTTTATTGGAACGGGTGTCATGGGGAAATCAATTATTCGTAACATGATGAAAAACAATTTATCTGTCAATGTTTACAATCGAACAAAAAGTAAAACAGATGATTTAGTTGCTGAAGGAGCAGTTTGGTATGATACGCCAAAAGCAATTGCGGAAGCGAGTGATATCATTTTTACAATGGTTGGCTTTCCTTCAGATGTTGAAGGCGTGTATTTTAATGAAACAGGGATTTTTCAAGCAGATCTTACAGGTAAAATAGTAGTAGATTTAACCACAAGTACGCCGACCTTGGCTGAAAAGATTGCCAAAAAAGCAGCAGAAGTGGGTGCTCATGCGTTGGATGCGCCAGTTTCTGGTGGTGACTTAGGTGCTAAAAATGGTACTTTAACAATTATGGTTGGTGGCGATCAAGAAAGTTATGAGACCGTCTTACCAATTTTCAAAACATTTGGTAAAACGTTTATGCTACACGGCTCAGCTGGAAAAGGGCAACACACTAAGATGGCGAATCAGTTAATGATTGCAGGCACAATGACCGGTTTGACTGAAATGCTCGTTTATGCAAATGCGACAGGATTAACTTTAGAAAAAGTTCTGGAAACAGTCGGTGGTGGTAGTGCTGCGAACTGGTCATTAAGTAATTATGGTCCGCGTATTTTAAAAGAAGATTATACGCCAGGCTTTTTTGTTAAACATTTTATCAAAGATTTAAAGATTGCGTTAGATGAAGCAAAAAAACTTGACCTTCCATTGCCAGCGACGCAAAAAGCGACAGAATTATATGAAAGCCTTGCAGATAAAGGGTTTGAAAATGATGGCACACAGGCCTTAATTAAGCTTTGGTGGACAGATGGCAAGCAACCAACGAATAAAAATTAAAGAACAACAAAAAAATCAAAAAAAATGACGAAAAATCATGCAAGTTAGGCAATGTTTTGTTACAATGGTACAGAACTAGTTTGCAAAAGGAGGCCCACTGATGAAACATTCACAACTTGTGGCGATTATTAAGAGACTGGAAGCAATGATCGAAGCAGCAGATAATGAAGTACAAGTACGCCGCTTTGAACGTGAAGGCGTAGAGAAATGTATTGTAAGTTTTGATAAATCAACAGAAACATTTGAATTAACAGAATCTGATACGCACCAAAGCTATCAATTCGATAACATCGATATTGTAGCAATGGAAATTTACGACTTAATTCAATAATTAATCGTCCTACATTTTAATAAGGGAGTGGAGTAGAAGCACCAAAGCTTCTGGTTCACTCTCTTCTCGTATTATCCAGTCAAGTTGTAGCAATAGCTTAGTGGGAGTTTAAGAATTATATAACAAAAATCACTGGCACTTCTCAATCAGGGGAGTGCCAGTGATGCTTTTTAGTTGCACTTCTTTCCTTTTTCTGTGAAAATAGTTTGGGTATCAAAGTAATTGATCCTTTTTTTAAAAGCCTCGTCCCTTGAAAATGCGCCTTTTTTGAAATATTTGAAGAATATTTCATTAAAAATATAGAAAATTCTCTTGCATTCTTTGCTTATTTACGATATAGTTTGAACATCAAATGTTTTGATAATCAAAGTATATGGATGGTGCACAGAATGGAACCTAATTTAGAAACAGTCAACGATTACTTAGTCAGTGTCTTTAATGACATCTTAACGATTGAAGAATCTGAATTGAAAAAATCACAATTTAATGATTTATCCATTACGGAGATGCACACAATCGAAGCAATTGGTATGTACAAGAAAAAAACGTCTTCAGAAGTAGCCAAGGAACTGTCAATTACCGTCGGAACACTTACTGTAGCGATTAACAACTTAGTTAAAAAAGGCTATGTTGAACGTTTGCGTAGTGAAGATGATCGACGTGTAGTAAAGCTTGGCTTAACTAAAAAAGGAAAATTACTTTTTAGAGTCCATCAGCATTTTCATCGTGAAATGGTTAAAAACATTTTGAAAGGCATGGAGCAAGAAGAAGAACAAGCGCTGTTAAGAGCACTAAAAAATCTTCATGATTTCTTGCAAGAATACAAATAAAAAGTGAGGATCCCCATGAAGAATTATGCACGAATTAGTTGTACAAGCCGTTATGTTCCAGAGAATTGTGTCACGAATCAGCAACTGAGTGAAATGATGGATACCTCTGATGAATGGATACATTCGCGAACAGGCATTAGTGAACGTCGCATCGTTACGCAAGAAAATACGTCTGATTTATGTCATCAAGTCGCAAAACAGTTATTGGAAAAATCTGGAAAGCAAGCAAGTGAGATTGACTTTATTTTAGTTGCAACAGTGACACCAGATTTCAATATGCCTTCTGTTGCTTGCCAAGTGCAAGGCGCAATTGGCGCTACTGAGGCTTTTGCTTTTGACATCAGTGCAGCGTGTTCTGGTTTTGTCTATGCCTTAAGCATGGCAGAAAAACTAGTCTTAAGTGGTCGTTATCAAACAGGTCTAGTAATTGGTGGCGAAACATTTTCCAAAATGTTGGATTGGACCGATCGCTCCACAGCGGTGCTTTTCGGTGATGGGGCTGCCGGCGTCTTGATTGAAGCGACTGAGACACCGCATTTTCTAAATGAAAAATTACAAGCAGATGGACAACGGTGGGCGGCTTTAACGTCAGGCTACACGATCAACGAAAGTCCTTTTTATCAGGGGCATGAGCAGGCTAGTAAGACGCTACAGATGGAAGGACGTAGTATTTTTGATTTTGCGATTAAAGATGTTTCACAAAATATTTTATCACTCGTGACGGACGAAACCGTGGATTATCTTCTACTACATCAAGCAAATGTGCGCATTATCGATAAAATTGCACGTAAGACGAAGATTTCCCGCGAGAAGTTTTTAACGAATATGGATAAATATGGCAATACCTCAGCTGCTAGCATTCCTATTTTGTTGGATGAAGCAGTTGAAAATGGGACCTTAATTTTAGGTTCCCAACAACGCGTGGTGCTAACAGGATTTGGCGGCGGCTTAACATGGGGCTCACTGCTCCTAACGCTGTAAAAAACTGTTCACATATAAATGAAGAAAATGACTATTTTGGAGGAATATACACATGGTATTTGAAAAAATTCAAGCAATTATCGTAGAAGAATTAGGAAAAGATGCTGAAGAGGTACAATTAACTACAAACATTCAAGAAGAATTAGATGCGGATAGCTTAGATTTATTCCAAATCATTAACGAAATCGAAGATGAATTTGATGTGAAAATCGAAACAGAAGATGGCATCCAAACCGTTCAAGATTTAGTAACATATGTAGAAAAACAACAAGCAAACTAATACATGAAAATAGGGGGCTGGGACATTTAATTGCTAAATGACCCAGTCCCTAAAAAAACAAGTAAATAAGCCGGAAAAATCCTTTTTTACTTGAATGAAGTGTACTTATCTTAGAACTAAAGGACGTATAAAATCAATGAATCAACAGTTATGTGAGTTGCTTGGAATCAATTATCCCATTTTTCAAGGCGGTATGGCTTGGGTAGCCGATGCTTCATTAGCAAGTGCCGTGTCAAACGCTGGTGGATTAGGGATTATTGCTGGCGGCAATGCCCCAAAAGAAGTCGTAAAAAAAGAAATTAAAAAAGTTAAAGAATTAACGGAGCAACCCTTTGGTGTCAATATCATGTTACTTTCACCTTTTGTCGATGAAATTGTCGATTTGGTTTGTGAAGAACAGGTTCCTGTCGTAACGACAGGTGCGGGCAATCCAGCCAAATACATGGCTCGCTTTAAAGAACATAACATTAAAGTAATCCCAGTAGTTCCTTCAGTTGCTTTAGCAAAAAGAATGGAAAAAATTGGTGCCGATGCTGTCATTTTTGAAGGAATGGAAGCTGGTGGACATATTGGCAAGTTAACCACTATGAGTGGCTTACCGCAAATCGTTGACGCTGTGTCAATTCCTGTGATTGCAGCAGGTGGGATTGGTGATGGTCGTGGTATGGTTGCTGCCTTTATGTTAGGTGCTGAAGCAGTCCAGTTAGGCACACGTTTTTTAATTGCAAAAGAATGCAACGTTCATCCAGATTATAAACAGAAAGTTTTAAAGGCACGTGATTTAGATGCAGTAATTACCTGTCAACATTTTGGCCATCCAGTGCGTACTTTAAAAAATAAATTAACCGCTCAATATAATCAATTAGAAAAGCAAGAACTTCAAAAAGAAGTACCTGATTTAGAAATGTTTGAAAAGATTGGTCAAGGCGCTTTGCGCAAAGCTGTCGTTGACGGGGATATGGATTACGGTTCCGTCATGGCGGGACAAATTGCCGGGTTAATAAAAAAAGAAGAAACAGCCCAAGAAATCATTGATTCACTCATGTCTGAATGCAAAGCGATTGTACATAAGATGAATCAGCGTTGGGGCTAAGTGAATAATTTTAACAAAAAATGAGGTGTCGTATGAAAACAGCGATTTTATTTAGTGGACAAGGAGCCCAGTATCAAGGGATGGGTGAAGAATTATATCACCAAGAAGCGATTGTTCGGGAAACTTTCGATGAAGCAAGTCATATCTTAGGTTATGAGATGGCAGAACTTTGTTTTACTGAAAATGAACGTTTAAATGAAACAGAATATACGCAACCTGCTATTTTAACAGTCAGTGTCGCATTTTACCGTCTTTTGCAACAAAAAGGACTAACACCTGATGTCGTAGCGGGTTTAAGCTTAGGGGAATACAGTGCTTTGGTTGCCAGCGGGGCTTTGCGTTTTTCAGAAGCAGTGGCCTTGGTCCAAAAGCGCGGTCAGTACATGACAGACGCAGCACCACAAGGAACTGGCAAAATGGTTGCTGTCATGAATGCTGAGCGTGAAGTAATTGAAAAAGCCTGTCAAGAAGCCAGTACTTTCGGAATTGTGGCTCCAGCAAATTATAATACACCACAACAAATCGTGATTGGTGGTGAGGTTGCTGCTGTTGATCAAGCGATGATACTTCTCAAAGAAGCTGGTGTGAAGCGAATGATTCCGTTAAATGTGAGTGGTCCTTTCCATACGGCACTGTTACAACCAGCATCAAAAAAATTGGCTCAGGATTTAGCAAAATTGAACTTTCAAACGATGCAAATTCCTGTCATTAGTAATACGACTGCCGAAATTATGCCCCAAGAGGCAATTCAAGCGTTATTGGAAAAGCAAGTCATGTCTGCGGTACGTTTTGAAGACAGTATCGAAACGATGAAGGCTATGAACGTGGGAACGATGATTGAAGTTGGTCCAGGGAAAACATTAACTGGTTTTGTTAAAAAAATTGACAAAACAATTGAAATGCACCGTGTGGAAGATGTTGCAACATTAACAGAAACGTTAACAGCACTTACTGGGAGGTAAAAAATGGAATTAACAGGGAAAAACGTATTTATTACTGGAAGCACTCGTGGGATTGGCAAAGCAGTTGCGTTGGCTTTTGCGAAAGAGGGCGCCAATATTGTTTTAAACGGTCGGAGTGAGATTACGCCAGAACAACGACAAGAAATTGAAGCCTTTGGGGTAAAATGTATTGGCCTTTCTGGAGATATTTCCGATTTTGATGCAGCAGGTGAGATGATTCAAGCAACTGTTGACCAATTAGGCTCGATTGATATTCTGGTGAATAACGCTGGGATTACGAATGATAAATTATTATTACGAATGACAAAAGAGGATTTTAATGCCTGTTTAGATATTAACTTGGTAGGAACTTTTAACATGACTCAACAAGCGGTTAAACGTATGATGAAACAACGAAGTGGTCGGATTATTAATATGGCTAGCGTTTCTGGTTTAATGGGAAATGTTGGTCAAGCAAACTACGCTGCGAGTAAAGCGGGTGTCGTTGGTTTTACTAAATCGGTGGCACGAGAAGTTGCGCCGCGCGGTATTACCTGCAATGCGATTGCACCAGGGTTTATCCAAACAGAAATGACGGATGTTTTATCGGAAAAAGTTAAAACACAAATGAATGCGCAAATTCCCTTACAAACGTTTGGGCAAGTCGAAGATGTCGCAGCTACAGCGATATTCTTAGCTAAAAGTCCCTATATTACTGGGCAAGTCGTGAATGTTGATGGCGGCTTAGTCATGCACGGATAAACGAAAGGAGTCAAAAGGATGAATCGAGTAGTTATTACCGGTTACGGTGTCACCTCGCCGATTGGCAATGAACCTGAGACTTTTTTAGAAAGTTTGAAAACAGGGGAAAATGGTATCGGACCGATTAGTAAATTTGATGTTAGTGAAACAGGTGTCACCTTAGCAGCTGAAGTGAAAGACTTTCCAATGGAAAAATATTTTGTTAAAAAAGATGGCAAACGCATGGATAAGTTTTCGTTATTTGGCATTTATGCGGCCTTAGAAGCAATGGCTATGAGTGGCTTGGATACCAGTCAACTAGATGTGGATCGGTTTGGCGTCATGGTGGGTTCCGGGATTGGTGGTTTGGAAACAATTCAAAATCAAGTAATTCGGATGCACGACAAAGGACCTGAACGTGTGGCACCGTTATTTATTCCAATGGCGATTGGAAACATGGTGGCGGGAAATATTGCTTTACGTGTTGGTGCCAAAGGAATTTGTACGTCAACAGTGACGGCTTGTGCTAGTGCAACTCATTCAATTGGGGAAGCGTTCCGCAATATCAAACATGGCTACTCCGATGTCATTATTGCTGGTGGAGCAGAAGCGCCTATTACAGAAATCGGTATTTCAGGATTTGCTTCCTTGACCGCTTTAACAAAGGCGACTGATCCAGAAAAAGCCTCAATTCCCTTTGATAAAGAACGTAGTGGATTTGTGATGGGAGAAGGAGCGGGTGTCTTTATTTTAGAATCATTAGATCATGCTCTAGAACGAGGCGCAACTATTTTAGGTGAAGTGGTTGGCTATGGTGCTAATTGCGATGCCTATCATATGACATCGCCAACACCAGATGGGAGCGGCGCAGCGAAAGCCATGGTACTAGCAATGGAAGAAGCGGGGATTTCTCCAGAAAAAATTGGCTATATTAACGCCCATGGAACAAGCACACAAGCTAATGACAGTGCAGAATCTAAAGCAATTGAATTGGCTTTAGGTGATGCCGCAAAAACGGCGTATGTAAGTAGTACAAAGAGTATGACGGGACATCTCTTAGGCGCCGCTGGTGGAATTGAAGGAATTGCTACCCTAAATGCTTTACAACATCAATTTATTCCGCCAACCATTAATGTGGAAAATCAAGATGAAGCAATTACGGTGAACGTTGTTTTAAACGAAAGCAAAGAGCATAAATTTGATTATGCTTTAAGTAACTCGCTAGGCTTTGGTGGCCACAATGCAGTTATTTGCTTAAAACGCTGGGAGGATTAACATGCAGTTAGAAGAAGTAAAAGCACTATTAACACAATTTGATCAATCAACTTTAACCGAATTTGATTTACGAGAAGGCTCGTTTGAATTATATATGAATAAAAATACAGTTTCTGGACGAAGTGCCGTAGAACCAGTGGCGCAACCACAAGAAACACCAGTAGCCGCTAGTGGTGTGTCAGTGCCTGTTGAAACAGTTTCTGTCGTTGAAGAAACGCCAACCAATACACCGACAGCCAATGAAAAGACAGAAGAAATTACGTCACCTATTGTAGGAATCGTTTATTTACAACCAGCACCAGATAAAGAGAACTTTGTCAAAGTAGGAGACACTGTTAAAACGGGTGACGTTGTGTGTATCGTTGAAGCGATGAAATTAATGAATGAAATTACGGCGACAGTTGACGGCGTGATCACCGAAGTGTTAGTCAACAATGAAGATGTGGTTGAATTTGGTCAGCCGCTATTCCGAGTTGCTAAAGGAGAATAAAACATGAAATTAACAATTACAGAAATTCAAGAAATTTTACCACATCGCTATCCCTTTTTATTATTAGATAGTGTTGAAGAAGTCATTCCCGGGGAACGCGTTGTAGCGAAAAAGAATGTAACGGTTAATGAGCAAGTTTTTCAAGGTCATTTTCCTGGGAATCCTGTTTTGCCAGGAGTTTTAATTATTGAATCGTTGGCTCAAGCAGGCGCCGTGGCATTACTTTCAATGCCTGAATTCAAAGGGAAAACGGCATACTTTGGTGGATTAGATAAAGCAAAATTTAGACAAAAGGTAACACCAGGCGACACATTAATTTTAGAGGTTGAACTTTTAAAAGTCCGCGCTTCTGCTGGAATGGGTAAAGGTGTAGCAAAAGTTAATGGAAAAAAAGTTGCCGAGGCTGAATTAACCTTTATGATTGGATAGGTGAAAAATGTTTTCGAAAGTATTAATCGCAAACCGCGGAGAAATCGCTGTTCGTATTATTCGTGCCTGTCGCGAATTAGGCGTTCAAACAGTTGCTGTTTACTCTGAAGCGGATCAAGAAGCGTTACACACACAGTTAGCAGATGAAGCCATTTGTATTGGACCGGCGAAAGCAACTGATTCTTATTTAAATGTTCAAGCTGTTTTAAGTGCAGCGATTGTTACCAATGCTGAAGCGATTCATCCAGGGTTTGGTTTCTTATCTGAAAATAGTCAATTTGCTTCAATGTGCGAAGAATGTAACATTACTTTTATCGGTCCTAAAGCAGAAACGATTGATGCAATGGGCAATAAAATAAATGCACGTCAACTGATGCAGAAAGCCAAGGTACCTGTTATTCCTGGGAGTGATGGCGTCATTGATTCTGTCGAAGAAGCGTTGACGATTGCTGAAGAAATTGGTTACCCAGTGATGTTAAAGGCAGCTGCTGGTGGTGGCGGAAAAGGAATCCGAAAAGTTCTTTCAAAAGAAGAGTTACCGAAACACTTTACTTCAGCGCAGCAAGAAGCCAAAGCCGCATTTGGTAATGATGATATGTATTTAGAAAAAATTATTTATCCAGCACGTCATATCGAAGTGCAAATTTTAGGTGATCAATATGGGCATGTGATTCACTTAGGGGAACGTGATTGCTCACTACAAAGAAATAATCAAAAAGTGTTAGAAGAATCACCATCGATTGCTATTTCTGAAGAAAAGCGTCAGATGTTAGGCGAAACGGCCGTTCGAGCGGCACAAGCTGTGCATTATGAAAATGCCGGAACCATTGAATTTTTGATGGATCCAGCTGGCGACTTTTATTTCATGGAAATGAATACCCGCATCCAAGTCGAACATCCAGTTACGGAAATGGTAACAGGGATTGATTTAGTCAAAGCACAATTAGAAATTGCTTCAGGTGAACCTTTAGGCTATACCCAAGAGGATGTTACCATGACTGGGCATGCGATTGAGTGCCGAATTAACGCTGAAAATCCTGCCTTTAATTTTGCTCCTTCACCAGGTAAAATTCAAAATCTCTTGTTGCCTAGTGGTGGAATGGGCTTGCGTGTAGACAGCGCTATGTATTCAGGGTATTCAATTCCACCTTATTATGATTCGATGATTGCGAAAGTCATCGTACATGGTGAAAATCGTTTTGATGCCTTGATGAAAATGCAAAGGGCTTTAAATGAAATTGTAACAGAAGGTATTATTACGAATGCCGAATTCCAATTGGATTTAATTACACATGACAATGTTTTGACAGGTGACTATGACACAAGCTTTTTACAAGAAACATTTCTACCAAATTGGGAGCCAGAAAGCAATCATTAAAGAAAGAACGCCGCAAGAGCTCTCTTGCTTGGAAAGATCAGTGATCTTTTGAAAGGAGCTGAGCTCTTGCCGCTAAAATACGAGGAGTAAGCAAATGGCATTATTTAAAAAGAAAAATTACATTCGCATTAATCCAAATCGTGCTGATGCAAATGATGCATCAAAGAAGCCTTCTGTTCCAGATAATATGTGGGCAAAATGCCCTTCTTGTAAGCGAACACTGTATACAAAAGAAATGGGTGCAGAAAAAATCTGTCCGCATTGTGGCTATAGTTTTCGGATTGGTGCATGGGAACGATTAGCGATAACCGTTGATGAAAAAAGTTTCCACAATTGGGACAGTGAATTAGTGACAAAAGATCCACTAAATTTTCCTGGTTATCTTGAAAAAATTGAAAAAATGCAAGAAAAAACTGGGCTAGATGAAGCTGTCTTAACGGGAGAAGCAACAATTGAAGGACAAGCTGTTGCAATTGGAATCATGGACGCTAATTTTATCATGGGCAGTATGGGAACGATTGTTGGTGAAAAAATCACACGCTTGTTTGAGCGGGCGACGGAAAAGCATTTACCAGTAGTGATTTTCACTGCATCTGGTGGTGCCCGTATGCAAGAAGGGATTTTTTCATTGATGCAAATGGCGAAAATTTCGGCCGCTTTGCAACGGCATAACAAAGCAGGCTTGCTGTATCTTACGGTATTGACTGATCCAACGACTGGCGGTGTTACCGCAAGTTTTGCGATGGATGGCGATATTATTTTGGCAGAGCCTCAGAGTTTAATCGGTTTTGCTGGCCGCCGTGTAATTGAACAAACGATTCGTCAAGAGTTGCCAGATGATTTTCAAAAGGCCGAGTTTCTTTTAGAACATGGTTTTGTAGATCAGATTGTGCCAAGAAATCTTTTGCGTCAACGATTGAGCGACTTGTTACGTTTACATTCTTTGGAAGGGTGGCGCTAACATGGAAAAGAAAACAGCCAATGATGTTGTTACCTTGGCAAGAGCCCAAGATCGTTTGACAACTTTAGAATATATAGAAGCCATTTTTGAGGACTTTTTAGAATTTCATGGGGATCGTTACTTTGCCGATGATTTAGCTGTAGTCGGTGGTGTTGCTACTTTGCAAGGGAAACCAGTTACAGTGGTAGGTATCCAAAAAGGCCGAAATCTACCAGAAAATATTGAACGTAATTTTGGTTCACCTAATCCTGAAGGGTATCGCAAAGCGTTACGTTTAATGAAACAAGCGGAAAAATTTAATCGCCCAGTCATTACCTTTGTGAACACTGCTGGTGCCTATTGTGGGATTGGTGCCGAAGAGCGGGGCGAAGGGGAAGCCATTGCGCAAAACCTGTTAGAGATGTCTGATTTGAAAGTGCCAATCATTTCAGTCATCATTGGTGAGGGCGGTAGTGGCGGTGCTTTAGCTTTAGCAGTCGCAGATGAAGTTTGGATGTTGGAACACACGATTTATGCGGTTCTTTCGCCAGAAGGTTTCGCCTCTATTTTGTGGAAAGATGGCAGTCGTGCGAAAGAAGCAGCAGAATTGATGAAAATCACAGCGACAGAGCTGAAGGAATTAGCTATTGTAGATAAAGTAATTCCAGAAGTTATGAACGGTCAGCCTCTGGAACAAGCAAAAATTAATCGCATGTTACAAAAAGCGTTTATTTCAAAATTAACTGAATTAGCTAAATTAGATACGGAAACGTTACTAGAAAAAAGATACCAACGTTTTCGCAAATATTAGAAGTTACTACTCATCAACGAACTTTTCAGGGGTTGATGGGTGGCTTTTTTTATTTTTTCTTTTATTTTACTTGTTCTTTTACAAGGAACGACCGTCCTTTATAGAAATTTTCAGCAAAATGCAGTATAATACAATAGGTAGAGACTGAAGCATAATTGTTTAGTTATGTTTCAGTCTCTTAAAATCGAAGAAACTACATAGTGTCAGTGAGAGGAGTCACGATGTTTTCAAAATATAAACCGACATGGATGATTGATGCGATTTATAAAATTACCCCCGCACAATTAAAAAAACTGGGGATTAAGGCAGTACTAACTGACTTAGATAATACGTTAATTGCTTGGAATAATCCCGATGGAACAGAAGAATTAAAAACTTGGTTATTAGAGATGAAAAATGCAGGAATTACCGTCCTTGTTGTTTCAAACAACAAAGACAGCCGGATTAAACGCGTTGTTGAAAAGTTTGACTTAGATTATGTAGCACGTGCCTTGAAACCAACCGCACGTGGCTTCAAATTAGCAGAAAAAAAATTAGGCTTGAAGCCATCTGAAATGTTAATGGTCGGCGATCAGATTATGACAGATATTCGGGGAGCTAACGCAGCGGGTATACGCAATGTTTTAGTTCAACCGATTGTCGATACAGATGGCTGGAATACTAGAATCAATCGGTTCTTTGAACGGAAAATTATGAAATACTTATCAAAAAAACATCCAGAAATGACATGGAGAGGCGGATTAGAATGACAGAGGCAATTCATTGTATTGGCTGTGGTGCGATTATCCAAACGGAAAATCCTCATGAATTAGGCTATACACCAAAAACAGCTTTCGAAAAAGGAATGGAAACAGGGGAAGTTTATTGCCAACGTTGTTTTCGCTTAAGACATTATAATGACATTCAAGATGTCCAATTAACAGATGATGACTTTTTACGTTTATTGAATGGTTTAGGAACAGAAGATGCACTGATTGTGAACGTAGTGGATATTTTTGACTTTAATGGCTCTCTTATTCCAGGACTACATCGTTTTATCGGAGATAATCCTGTGTTGTTAGTTGGTAATAAAGTGGATATTTTGCCTAAATCATTAAAAAAACCTAAAATGGTTCAATGGATGAGAGAACGGGCCCATGAAGCAGGATTACGCCCTGTTGATGTTTTACTAACAAGTGGCAAGAAACCACAAGAAATGCAAGAGTTATTAGATACGATCGAAAAATATCGTGAAGGCCGAGACGTTTATGTCGTAGGTGTGACCAATGTTGGAAAATCAACATTAATCAATCAAATCATTCAACAAACAGTGGGTGTTCAAGATGTGATTACGACATCACAATTTCCTGGAACAACGCTAGATAAAATTGAAATTCCATTAGACGATGGCCACTTCTTAATCGATACGCCGGGAATTATTCACCGTCATCAAATGGCACATTACCTAGGTAAAAAAGACTTGAAAATTATTGCACCGCAAAAAGAAATCAAACCAAAAGTTTACCAATTAAATGCTGAACAAACCTTGTTTTTAGGTGGCTTGGCTCGCTTTGATTATGTCCAAGGTGCTAAAAGTTCCATCATTGCCTACGTTTCCAATGACTTAAATTTACACCGAACAAAAACAGCAACCGCCGATGCTTTTTATGAAAAACATGTTGGTGGCTTATTGCAGCCCCCACGTGCCGATGAAGTCGCTGAGTTTCCTGAATTAGTGCGCTTTGAATTTTCCGTGAAAGAAAAAACGGATATTGTGTTTGCTGGTCTAGGTTGGATTACTGTCACAGAACCTGGTGTAGTCGCTGGTTGGGCGCCTAAAGGTGTCGATGTTTTACGTAGAAAAGCATTAATTTAAATTTTAGAGAGAAGGCAAACAATTTGAAACTTAGAGGAAAACAAAAACGTTATTTACGTAGTCAGGCACATCATTTACAACCTATTTTTCAAGTAGGCAAAGGTGGTTTGAATGACGCAATGATTACACAAATTGATGAAGCGTTGGAAAAACGTGAATTGATTAAAATTACGTTATTACAAAATACAGATGAAGTAGCAGAAGAGGTTGCAGAAGAACTAACAGCAGCCATTCATTGCGATGTGGTACAAATTATTGGTCGCGTGTTGGTCTTATTCAAGCCATCAAGTAAAGAAAAATATCAAAAAATTTCAGCAGCAGTCAAAGAGATTTAATATTGGAGGGATGAACAATGGGAGAAAAAAGACAAGCGCGTCAAGGAGCGGACGTTCTCTTGCAAGAGGAACCGTTACGTTTTCAAACAAGAAAGCAAGTCGGCTTGTTAGGTGGTAATTTTAATCCCGTTCATTTAGCACATCTTGTCATGGCCGATCAAGTTCAAAATCAACTAGGTTTGGACAAAGTTTACTTAATGCCTACGTACTTACCACCACATGTAGACGAAAAGAAAACAATTAGCAGCGAACATCGGTTAGCAATGTTAGAACTAGCGGTGTCTGATAATCCCTGCTTAGATATTGAGCCAATTGAATTAATTCGCAAAGGCAAAAGTTACACGTATGATACGATGAAAGCTTTAAAAGAAGCCAATCCAGATACTGATTATTATTTTATAATTGGTGGAGATATGGTGGAATACTTGCCCAAATGGCATCGGATTGATGACTTACTCCATTTAGTTCAATTTGTCGGCATTCGGCGTCCTAATTATCCAACGGAATCTACCTATCCAATTATTTGGGTCGATGTTCCGCAGATGGCGATTAGTTCCACTTTGATTAGACAAAAAGTCAAAAGTGGTTGCTCAACACGCTATCTTCTTCCAGAGAATGTGATAAACTATATTCAAGAGAAGGGACTGTATCAAGATGAGCTGGATAACAAATTATGATGCTGCACAACGTGAATTATTAATGCAAAAAGTTCAAATGCAAATGAGTGAACGTCGCTTTCGCCATGTGTTAGGAGTCGAGGAAACAGCTGTGGCCTTGGCAGCGAAATATGGTGCCGATGAAGCCAAAGCCAGTATTGCTGCTTTGACGCATGATTACGCCAAAGAACGTCCAAACGATGAATTCGAGTTGATTATTCGCCGAGATGGTTTTGATTTGGCTTTATTAAACTATGGCAATGAAATTTGGCATGGCTTAGTTGGGGCGGATATTGTTCAACGGGAATTAGCCATTGATGACGAAGAAATCTTGCAGGCAATTCGTGTGCATACAACTGGGGCTGCTAAGATGAGCTTGCTAGATAAAATTATTTATGTCGCAGATTACATTGAACCAGGACGTGATTTTCCAGGTGTGAAAGAAGCCCGTGAAATTGCCCTTGTTGACTTAGATGCAGCGGTTGCTTATGAAACGAAACATACCTTGTTACATTTGATTGAACAAGAACATAAAATTTATCCAAAAACGTTAGAGACCTACAATCAATGGGTCGTTAATCAAAAATAAAAGAAGAAAGAATTACTAGGAGGGAACTATCATAGATAGCCAGAAAATTTTAGAAATTGCTGTCAAAGCAGCAGATTCAAAACGAGCAGAAGAAATTGTCGCATTAGACGTAAGAGAGATTTCATTATTAGCAGATTATTTTTTAATTTGCCAAGCCAATAGTGAACGTCAAATCAATGCGATTGTTGATGAAATTAACGAACAAGAAGCCAAAAATCAAGTAGAAGTCAAACGTGTGGAAGGTAAAGAAGGCGGAAAATGGATTTTAATCGATTTAGGCGATGTTATTGTCCATGTATTCCAATCTTCAGAACGTGCCTTTTACAACTTAGAAAAATTATGGTCAGATGCCCCAATGGTTGATCTAAGCGCTTGGGTTGACTAAAATGGCCTATGAAACGTTTGCTTTCGTCTATGACGAAGTGATGGACGAAAGCCTATACCAAAAATGGTTGGATTTTTCCAATCGTCATCTCCCACAAGGAACCCAACAAATTCTTGAAATGGCTTGTGGTACAGGCGCTTTAGCAGTTGATTTCGCGAAAAGTGGTTACGATGTGACGGCCTTAGACTTATCAGAAGAAATGTTGATGATTGCTAGTGAACGAGCCTTTGAAGAAGAAGTGCCAGTTCAATTTGTTCAGGGAAATATGCTAGATTTATCTGAAGTGGGACAATACCAAGCCATCACTTGTTTTTCTGATTCACTGTGCTACATGGCTAACCGCCAAGAAGTACAACAAGTGTTCGATGAAGTTTATCAAGCGTTAGAAGAGGAAGGAACGTTCATTTTTGATGTTCATTCTACTTACAAAATTGATTCAGTTTTTCCAGAATATAGCTATCATTATCAAACAGAAGAATTTGCTTTTCTATGGGATAGTTACGCTGGTGAAAAAGAACACAGCATCGAACATTTCTTAACATTTTTTGTGAAAGAACAGGAAACAGATGAGCACTTTGTTCGGTATGATGAATTGCATCAAGAACGAACCTATTCGTTAGATAACTATTTACGAATGTTAGAAAGTGCTGGTTTCATGAACGTCAAAGTTTATGCAGACTTTACAGATGAAGCACCAACTGAAACAAGTGAACGCTGGTTCTTTGTTTGTCAAAGAGATTAATAAGATTTGGCTTATGAGCTTGGGACAGCGCTTAAAAACGTTGGTCTCTTTGCTGATAAGTCCATTTTTTTATAACGGAGGTGGCTAGAGTGAAAGCCTGTGGCATTATCGTGGAATATAATCCCTTTCATAATGGACATCGCTATCATGCCCAACAAGCTCGCCAACAAAGCGGAGCTGAAGTAGTAATTGCTATAATGAGTGGAAATTTTTTACAAAGAGGAGAACCAGCCTTACTAGATAAGTGGGCCAGAGCAGAAGAAGCTTTGCAAAATGGTGTGGATTTAGTCATTGAATTGCCGACAGCTTGGTCGGTACAGTCTGCGGATTACTTTGCCAAAGGCGGTATAAAGTTATTGCAGGCGTTGCAATGTGAGAGCTTATGTTTTGGAACAGATAGTACAAGCGCAATTGATTATGCGGCTTTCGGCCAGTTTGTCCAAGAAAATCAATCCTTAATTGATCAAACGTTCCACGCATTGACAGACAAACAATTGAGTTATCCACAAAAAATGACTGCTGTTTTTCGTCAAGTATATCCTGAAAGCAGGTTTGATTTTTCTTCGCCTAATCATATTTTGGGGATGAGTTATGCAAAGGAAAATGCCACGTATCCAACCCCGATGACGCTCTACCCAATTGCTAGAAAACAAGCGGGCTTTCATGATGCAACGATTTCTGGGAAAGTTGCTAGCGCCACGGCGATTAGGCAAAGTGTTTTTCAACAAGAAATAACGCAAGTGCTGCCAACGGTTCCTTCTATAACCGCACAACATTTACAAACACAAGCAATGATTTCATGGGAAAACTATTGGCCCTTCCTAAAGTATAAAATTGTTCAATCCTCGTTAGAAGAGTTACAAGCCATTTACCAAATGACGGAAGGACTTGAACATCGACTAAAAGATCAAATCCAAGCAGCAGGTTCTTTTCACGAATTAATGGAACGTATGAAAACGAAGCGTTATACTTGGACAAGGTTGCAACGATTAGCAACCTATATATTGTTAAATATGACCAAAGAAGAAGTTGAAACTGCTTGGCAAAACAGTTATCTCCATGTGCTAGGATTTACGCCAAAGGGACAAGCTTATCTAAAAGAAACCAAAGCACAGATTCAATTGCCGGTAATTTCCAAAGTATCTAAAGAAAACCGCGCAATGCTTTCATTAGATATTCGCGCCAATCAACTATATCAGATGGGAGATTCTTCTTTAAAAGAACAAAATTTTGGTCGGTTTCCCTTACGATTTTCGCCAGATACCTAAAAAATACTTAACAAAAATCAGTTTCCCCAGTATAATAAACAAGGGATAAGATACTAACAACAAATCAGAGAAAGCGAAGTGAGAATATGGGCCGTAAATGGGCAAATATTAAAGAGAAAAAAGCTGCCAAAGACGCAAACAATAGCCGTGTTTATGCAAAATTCGGGATTGAAATTTACGTAGCAGCGAAGTCAGGAGACCCTGATCCTCATGCAAACCAAAAATTACGGTTTGTAATCGAACGCGCCAAAACATACAATGTACCAAAACATATTATTGATCGCGCTATTGAAAAAGCAAAAGGTTCAGCAGATGAACAATATTCTGAATTACGCTATGAAGGATTTGGGCCAAATGGTTCAATGGTCATTGTTGATGCTTTAACAAACAACGTGAACCGAACAGCAGCAGATGTGCGGGCCGCATTTGGTAAAAACGGCGGAAACATGGGTGTCAGCGGTGCTGTTTCCTATATGTTTGATAATACAGGTATCATTGGCTTTGCTGGTGACGATGCGGATGAAATTTTAGAATACTTAATGGAAAAAGACATTGATGTTCGCGATGTTGTTGAAGAAGACGGTCAAATTATCGTTTACACAGAACCAGAAGATTTCCACCATGCACAAGAAGCGTTAAAAGAAAAAGGCATTGAAGAATTCACGGTTACTGAGTTAGAAATGGTTCCACAAAACGAAGTAACATTAGAAGGCGACGATTTGGCGAACTTTGAAAAAATGTTAGACGTTTTAGAAGATTTAGAAGATGTTCAAAAAGTTCATCATAATGTAGATTTACCTGAATAATCCATTTGTTCGTTTGTTTTAAGATTTAGAAAGTGAGCCATCGGTCATTTTGACTGATGGCTCACTTTTTTTCATATAATATATAGAAAAAAGAAAGTTGATTGATAAGTCCATGTGACACAAAGCATTCAATGACAGGTTCAACTTTTGTCTGTTCCATAAATATTTGTCTAAACAGTTGAATTAATAGTACAATAGTCTAGTAAGATAGATCATTGAACGGGGTGAATAGGCGTGAAAAAGGGAATGCTAGCGTTTTTTGTCGGGCTAGCGGTTTTATCATTAACTGCTTGTCGGGAACCAAAAGAAAAGAAAGTAACCGCTTCAACGGAGGCATCCTCTAAAGTTGAAGAGACGAATGAAAAAACGAGTGAAACAATTGATAAGACAAACGAACAAGCGAGTAGCAGTATCGAGTTTAACGAATCAGTGAAAAGTGAAGAGTCTGCAGCTGATGAAAACAACAGTCAGCTAACCACAGCTGATTTAGATACTACAGCGATTAATGCTGGCGATTTTACTACTTTAGTTGGAACATGGAAAAATGGTAAAGGAGAGAGTTTGATCATTCATCCTGATGGTAGTACAAATACCGGAGGAATGATTACGAAGGATTCACCTACTGATGAGTCGCGACCAATTACAAGCTTAAGTATTAGGTGGGGGCCTACTGGTGCTGCGTTATTATTATATAAAATTGGTGTTGAAAATCCTAACGGCGACCAATCGGATAAGACGAAACCACGATTGTTAATTACTCAAGATAGTGGAAATTATCCTGCGGAAGAGTATTACTATCGTTCTTCTGAAGAGGAAAATCAAGACCAAAATGAAGAGGCAAAAATCATCGATACACAAGAAAAAGCAGAGACATATATTAGAAAGACACTGACTGATGCAGAAAATAATGATACGAACCTTGGATTTTTGGGTATGAATGGAAATGACTTCTTTTTTAGAGCCCAATCGAAACAGATGGTTGCAAATGGAGGGACAGGAACTGTCGGTTTTTACAGAGTATCACCACAAGGAGCAGTCAGAATAACGGATGCACGAGGCAACTAAAGATAGTCTCGTGGCAATCTATTTAATTCCTATAAAAGTAGCAAAATAAGAATGAAATGATCACAAAATCTTCACATTTAGTTTGTAAGATATAAGCATATCAACAAACAACCTTAACAACACAAAACACTTTTTCATTTTTAACTCCTTTCCCGTCCTTACCCAAAGGGCGGGTCTTTTTTTGTGTAAAACGATTCACTCAAGATACCAAAAAGCCAGCTTGTAGTAAGCTGGCTTTTAACTCTTTACATGTTGGCGCTTGTAGACACGAGATAATAATTAAGGTGTTGGAACAGTTGGTGAATAGTTCGTTTTTCGACCATAAAGTTCTTGTGTCGCCGCCGAGATATACGCAGATGAATCTTTTCCTGGGAGGTTATACATTAGATAAATACCATATTGCTCCGCTTTCGTACGTTTAGCATATTGCGCAGCTAGATTTTGATTGACACCAACTTCAACGGCAGAAGCACCTAAACGAGAAGCAGGCATCCCCGCAATTTGTGGCGGATTCCAGGTACTATAATAAGGGTTCCAAGCATAATCAATTAAAGAACTCATTTGAGGATTAGCTGAAGAGTTCGCAGCCGCTGGTCCAATATTATAAAAAGTAATTAATTTATCATTGCCTAAGCGATTTCTTAAGGCTTGAAGTAACCAAATGAACGAAGAATTATTTGGTTGAGGCGTCCCATTTTTTCCGTATTCAGCATACTCATCATCAAAATCAATACCATCTAAATGATACGTATTAACGACTTGTTCTAATTGAGCTGCAAAGGCATCCGCACTTTCGTAAGTTGGGAAGTTAGCAAAGCCAGCGCCTTCATGGTTGCCTAAAATAGACAATAGGACTTTAGTGCCGCGTGCTTGAACTGGACGAATTTGTGTTTCAGCTTCGTTTAAAGTTTGTTGGACCCGTTCATTTAGATATAAGTAAGGTTTTTTATTGACCGTATCATAATTAATATTGGCTGCAAAAATAATCCCCATATCAAAAGCAGGTTGATTGGTTCCAGCTAAAGTATATTTTCCCACATTGTTAAAATCGTGGTTGTTTACTTCTACATACATGACTGTTTTAGGTGTAACAGTTGATGCTGCTTGTACTTCAAATGCAGGTAGTGCAAACAGTAAACCACCGACTAAAAGTATCAAACTTAAAAAAGTTGAAATAATCCCTGTTTTCTTGTTAAAAAAATGAGTGCTCAATTGATGCCCCATAACTTTCTCCTCCTATAAAATAAATATTATTTGTAAGCGCTAACAAAGATATGTTATCATTTTTATAATTTAAACACAAGAAGAAGAGAACAAAAGTGAGCAAATCCACAGAATATAAAAGCGTCCTTCGCAAAATGGTCTTGCGAAGGACGCTCTTTTACCAATCAAAGAGTAAGGCATAGCCTAAAGAAAGCAGCTCTCGACCAAAATTTTTGATATCTTTTGGAAAAGAAGAAGCCGCAGTGATGCCTGAAACATTTGAGATGCCTGCTCGCTTGGCTAAAAGTTGCGAGCGGTACATGTGAAAGTCACTAGTAACAATCACTAGCCGTTTAAAAGAAAGGAGTTTTTGTGAATTGACAATATTTTCTTTGGTGCGTGTGGCACGATTTTCTAAGAGAATCTGTTTTTCTGGAACACCTTTATTTAGCAAGTATTGTTTCATAACCGCAGCTTCCGTAGCCGGCTCATCTGCTCCTTGCCCTCCGCTAACAATAACGGGTGTCTCGGGGTGTTGTTTAATATAGGGGATAGCCACATCTAACCGAGCTTGCAAAACACGGCTGGGCAGTGCGGTTTCTTTAGACGTCCCTAAAACACGGGCCCCTAAAATTAAAATAGCATCTGGTTTATCGGTGGGTTGCGTATTTTTGCCAGTAAAAATAAGTAGACCTAAAATCAAAAGAATACAAAAGCCAAAACTGACAATGGATAAACTTGTTATTTTTAACCAATGCATGAAACATCCCTCCTTGTAATGTTAGTGTATACGAAGTACCATAGAAAAAGCGATAGAAAACAAAAGACTTATAAAAAAATCTATGTTTTAATAGAAACTTTTGAAGAGAGGGAGCGAGTGAATGCGTACAGAAGAAGAAATGTTTCAACTTATTATGGATGTAGCAAAACAAGAAGAACACATTCGAGCCGTGGGAATGGTGGGTTCTCGTACGAATGTGAAAGCGCCAAAAGATAGTTTTCAAGATTTCGACATTGTTTATATTGTAGAACCATGTGCTGAGTTTTTTGAAACAGCAACGTGGACAGCAAAATTTGGTCAACCATTAATTATGCAACGTCCCAAGGAAATGACCTTATTTCCCACAGAACCGAAGACGCGGGAAACATTTTTAATGTTATTTGAAGATGGTCAACGTATCGATTTAACGTTGTGTCCTCTCGCAGAAAAAGACAATTGGCATGAAGGCGATTCTTTAGCAATTATCTTGTTAGACAAAGATGAAAATTTGCCACCTTTACCTGTAGCATCTGATAAAAATTATACAGTAACAGTTCCGAATCAGCAGCAGTTTAACGATTGTTGCAATGAATTTTGGTGGGTTAGTACGTATGTAGTTAAGGGGCTTTGTCGGAATGAACTATTTTACGCTGTCACACATCTCTATGAATATTGTCAGCAGGAACTGTTGCGCTTGCTTTCTTGGCAAGCGGCTTGGCAGGAACCGGAGCCAATTTCTGTTGGGAAACAATTTAAGTATCTGAAAAATTATGTCACTCCTGACACGATGGATCAATTAGCATCGTTGCTGGATTTTTCTAGTAAAGAAGCTTGTTGGAACAGCTTAATAAAGACACAAGCCTTTTTTGATGTCGTCGCTCAGGATTTTGCTAAAATGGCCCAGTTTACGTATCATTTACAAGAAGCAAAAAAAGTCACAGAGTATACAAATTCTTTAAGATTAAAGGATTTACAAGGAAAATAAGCTGAAAACAACGTAAAAATAGTGTATAATTGAAAAAATTAATCTGCGAGAGAAAGGGAAGTTTTTTTGATTGTAGATCACCGCAGTTGTTTGTTGCCTAGTCTCTAAGAAATAAACCTAAAATTATTGATATAAAGGATGAACAAATGAAAAAAGAAGAAATGCAAATGCGTAATACACGTCGTCAAAAATCAGGAAAAAATAATAAAAAGAAAGTAATTATTACTTCTTTGGTTGGACTAGCTCTGGTTGCTGGGGGCAGCTATGTTTATTTTCAAAGTCACTTTTTACCAACCACAAAAGTAAATGGAGTTTCTGTAGGCTGGTTAAATGTAAATGCAGCGGAAGAAAAATTAGCGCAAGTTAATCAAACCGAAGAAGTTGTGGTTCAAACGGGGACAAAAGAAGAAAAAATTCAACTTCCTAAAAAATACCAATTGGATCAAAAATTTTTAAAAGACCATTTACACAGTAGCAAGGTGAAGCTACCGTTAAACGAGGCATTCAAAAAAGAACTAGAAGCCAAATTAGCAACTTTGAGTTTTCCAGAGGGGAAACCAAGCAAAAATGCGAGTATCCGTCGAGGCAATGGCACTTTTGAAATTGTTCCCGAAGAACAAGGCACAGTAGTGGACACACAGCGCTTAAATCAGCAGATTATTGCGGATGTTGAAGCGGGAAAAGGCAACTATCAATACAATGCCAAAGATTTTTATAAAGCCCCTGAAATTACAAAAGAGGATCAAACGTTAAAGGCAACATTGACAACGCTCAATAACAAGTTAAATAAAACAATTACAGTTGATATTAATGGTGAAAAAGTAGCCTTTGATAAAACACAAATTCAAAACGTGCTGAATGATGATGGCACAATCAACAAAGAAAAACTAACTACTTGGGTGACACAATTAGAAACAACATATGGTTCTGCTAATCAACCAGTTTTATTTACAGATGTTCACGGCACGACACGTCGTTTTAAAAACAACGGAAGTTATGGCTGGTCGATTGATGGGGCCAAAACGAAAGAACTACTAGTAAACGCGCTGAATAGCCAAGAACAAACGAATGCAATCACTGCTCCGTTGGTTGGCGATACCAAAGAAAATAGTAAAATTGCCAATAATTACATTGAAATTGATTTAAAAGATCAAAAAATGTATTGTTTCATTGATGGCAAAAAAATAGTCACCACAGATGTCATTACTGGCAGATATAACAAAGGAACCGCAACAGTACCAGGATTCCATACAATTTTATATCGGACAACCGATGTGAATTTAGAAGGTCAAATGCTCGATGGTTCTCGATACAGTGTGCCAGTAAAATATTGGATGCCGTTATTAAGTCAAGGGGGCGTTGTCACACAAATTGGGATTCATGACTCCGACCATAAATTGGATAAGTATGGCGATAAAGAAGCCTTTAAAACCGATGCTGGTAGTAATGGCTGTATCAATACGCCAGGAACAGAAGTTTCAAAAATCTTTGACGTATCCTATGACGGAATGCCGGTAATTATTTACGGACATATCTATGATGATGCACCAGGTGAATTTGATAAACCTGTAGATTACGGCGAAGAAGTATAAATGATTATTTACAGCACCAAAAGGGCAAATGAGCAGTCTTTTTGGTGCTGTTTTAGTTGAATAGATAATTTATAAATGGACAAGCAAGGAGCAAAACCATGGCAGAAAGAATTTTATTAGTAGATGATGAACAAGAAATAGCTGATTTGCTGGAAGTATATTTAACGAGTGACGGTTATGAAGTAGAAAAATTTTATCAAGGGAAACCTGCTCTGGAATCAATGGCAAATAATCAGTTCGATTTAGCGGTACTTGATGTAATGTTACCAGATATTGATGGCTTTCAAATGGTTAAAAAAGCACGGGAAAAATATTTTTTCCCTATTATTCTTTTAACCGCTAAAATTGAGGACATTGATAAAATTACTGGGCTAACTTTAGGCGCTGATGATTATATTACAAAGCCATTTAATCCATTGGAAGTAGTCGCACGTATTAAAACACAACTAAGACGTTTTCGTAAATATAATTCACAGGCGAGTCTACAACAAGAAACAGAAGGAACAGAAATAGATATTCATGGTTTGGTGATAAATAAAATACATCATACAAGTAAACTATACGGGGAGGATATATTTTTAACGCCATTAGAATTTTCAATTCTTTGGTATTTAGCAGAACGTCAGGGAGAAGTAGTCCCAGCAGAGATATTGTTTGAAGAAATCTGGGGTGAAAAATATTTGGAAAACAATGGAAATACCGTGATGGCACATATTGGCCGTTTAAGGGAAAAATTAAAAGAACCACCAAGGAAGCCAAAGTTTATTAAAACTGTTTGGGGAGTGGGGTATAAAATTGACTGAAAAGAAAAAAACAGGAAAACAGCAATTTAAAGAACGAATGATTAAACAACTACTAACAAAGTTTTTGTTTTTTAGTTTGGGAATATTGGCGTTATCAGCAGTCTTGTATTTTTTTAGTAATTTTTTGTTTGGATTACGTAGATGGGGCATGGAAGATCCACTCTACCTTTTAGCCAAAGGAATTGAGGAGAACTACGTTTATTTAATTAGCTTAGTAATTCTAGGTGGTTCAGTAATCATTCTTTTTCGGATATGGTTGCAAAGCATCAATCAATTAACAGAAGTATTGGAGGCAACAGGGAAACTCTATCAGAATTCCGAAGAACCGATAGCCTTGTCAGCAAATTTAATGGAGTTTGACAAAGAGTTGAATCAAATCCGTCAAGAAGTTAACTTACGCCAGCAACAAGCGAAGGAAGCTGAGCAAAGAAAGAATGATTTGATTGTTTATTTAGCACATGATTTAAAAACGCCTTTAACATCAGTCATTGGTTATTTAACACTTCTTCATGATGAACTGGAAATTTCGACGCAATTACGAGAAAAATATTTAGCTATTTCATTAGAAAAAGCAGAGCATTTAGAAGAGTTGATTAATGAATTTTTTGAAATAGCTCGATTTAATCTCTCGAATATTGAATTAGAACCGACGAGTGTTCGCTTGGATCGTATGTTAAATCAAGTAAGTTATGAATTTTTACCTATGTTGAAACAAAAACAGTTAACTATTGAAACAGATTTTACTGAGGCTTTGTCTATTCATCTTGATGTCGATAAAATGCAAAGAGTTTTTGATAACTTAGTTCAAAATGCCATTAACTACAGCTATGCAGGAACAACCATCTCTCTTTCCACTAAAGTTGATAATGAAAATCAACGAGTAAATATTTATTTTACAAATCATGGTCCTACTGTTCCACCAGAAAAATTAGCCCGAATTTTTGAACAATTTTTCCGATTAGATACTGCCCGTCAAACAAACCGAGGAGGCGCAGGACTAGGTTTAGCGGTTGCTAAAAAAATTGTGGAGCTGCATGGCGGGGTGCTTTCAGCTGAAAGCGAAAATGAAAAAACTACCTTTATGATTTCTTTATCGATTTTGTAAGAAAATCGTTAGAAATTCTTGCGAAAAAAAAGAAGGCTCCTTTTTACTAGCTTGCTATACTAATTTTGTTAAGTAAGTAAAGAGGAGAGAAATAAAAATGAAATTTAAAGTTACAATTGGTGTCGCTATTTTAGGCCTTTTTATTGTGGGCATGGCTGTTAAACAAGTTGCTGAGAAAAAAATAGTTTCAATAGGAAATGAGCAAGCCCTCAGTTTAGAGGAAGAGGAAAAAATGAGTTCTCCTGAAGAAGGCGATCAATCATGGAAATTATTATTAGTAAATCAAACGCATCAGATTCCTGAAGATTATCAAATCCAATTAAAAAAATTACCTAACAAACAGGCAGTGGATAAACGAATTTATCCAGCTTTGAACAGGATGTTTAAAGATGCCAAAAGACAAGGCTTCTATCTTGAAGTCACTTCTAGTTATCGAACAAATGAAGAGCAAAAAGAAATTATGGCAGAAAAAGTACAGGCTTTTCAAGATCAAGGATTCAGCGAACAAGAAGCGATTGAAACAGCTGAAAGTTGGGTAGCAGTGCCGAGAACTAGTGAACATGAAGTAGGTTTAGCAGTGGATATAAATGCGCAAAGTAAGCGATCTACTGACGAAGAAGTCTACGCTTGGTTGGCAAAGAACGCCTATAAATATGGATTTATTCTTCGTTATCCTTCAGACAAAGTGGAAATTACGGGTGTTAGTTATGAACCTTGGCATTATCGATATGTGGGTAAAAAAGCAGCACTAGAGATTCAAAAAGCGAGTCTAACGTTAGAAGAATACTTAGCAGAAAATAATAATTAATTGTTTATCAATAAAGCTATCTTAGCTTTTACTGAACATAGGCTATTTTTTATTGACAAGCGTCATAACCCGCTCTATGATACAAACAGAACAAGCAATTTAAATTGGGGGAACGAAGATGCCATTTGTACATGTAGAATTAATTGAAGGCCGCACAGAAGAACAGTTAACTAATATGGTCAAAGATATTACAGAAGCTGTGTCAAAAAACGCTGGTGCACCAAAAGAGAATATCCATGTGATTGTCAATGAATTGAAAAAAGACCGCTATGCACAAGGCGGCGAATGGAAAAAATAAGTTTTCAGAGAATTTCTGTTGAATCACTTGCTTTTTCTGAAAATAAGTGGTTAAATAAGTGCATAAATGATTGATGAGAAAGACAACTGAACTTGCCCGCGATCTATTAGAGAGGAAAATCTTGGCTGAAAATTTTCCAGATTGGCACAAGGGATGACCACTTTCGAAACCTTTGTTGAAACAAAGGCGGTCGCACCGTTAACACGCTAGAGGAACACAGATTATTTGTGTTCAAAATTAGGTGGAACCACGATATTTTCGTCCTAGTATTCGTTAGAATACTAGGACTTTTTGTTTTTTAACAAGGGGAACAGGTGGCTGTTTCGTTTCATTGTGAAAAACAGGAACACAATGAAACGCTTCAAATCAAAAAAATTAAAAGGAGAGAATTTTATTATGTCTATTCACATTACTTTTCCAGATGGCGCTGTCAAACCGTTTGATTCTGGGGTTACAACATTTGATGTTGCTAAAAGTATTAGCAACAGTTTAGCCAAAAAAGCTTTAGCTGGTAAATTCAATGGTGTTTTAATCGATTTAGATCGTCCTATCGTAGAAGATGGTTCGCTTGAAATCGTGACGCCTGATCATGAAGATGCTTTAGGAATTTTACGTCATTCGTCAGCTCATTTAATGGCTAATGCCTTACGTCGTCTTTTCCCTAACATTAAATTTGGCGTAGGTCCTGCGATTGATTCTGGGTTCTACTATGATACAGATAATGGGGAATCCCCTGTGACAGCGGAAGATTTACCTGCAATTGAAGCCGAAATGATGAAAATTGTGAAGGAAAATAACCCAATCGTTCGTAAAGAAATCTCACGTGCAGAAGCGTTAGAATTATTTGCTGATGATCCTTACAAAGTTGAATTAATTACAGATTTACCAGAAGATGAAATCATCACTGTCTATGATCAAGGCGATTTTGTTGATTTATGTCGTGGTGTTCACGTCCCTTCAACAGGACGGATTCAAGTCTTTAAATTACTTTCAGTAGCTGGTGCTTATTGGCGCGGAAACTCTGACAATCATATGATGCAACGGATTTACGGCACTGCCTTTTTCGATAAAAAAGATTTAAAAGAATTTATCAAAATGCGCGAGGAAGCCAAAGAACGTGACCACCGTAAATTAGGAAAAGAATTAGATTTATTTATGGTTTCACAAGAAGTTGGTTCAGGGTTACCTTTCTGGTTACCAAAAGGCGCAACCATTCGTCGTACAATTGAACGTTATATTGTGGACAAAGAAATTAGCTTAGGTTACCAACATGTGTATACACCAATTATGGCAGATGTGGAATTATACAAAACATCTGGTCACTGGGATCATTACCATGAAGATATGTTCCCACCAATGGATATGGGCGATGGCGAAATGCTGGTATTACGTCCAATGAACTGTCCACACCATATGATGGTTTATAAAAATGACATTCATAGTTACCGCGAATTACCAATTCGAATCGCTGAATTAGGGATGATGCACCGCTATGAAAAATCTGGCGCATTATCAGGGTTACAACGTGTTCGTGAAATGACTTTAAACGATGGCCATACTTTTGTTCGTCCTGACCAAATTAAAGACGAATTTAAACGTACTTTGGAGTTAATGGTGGCAGTCTATGCTGACTTTAACATTACGGATTATCGTTTCCGCTTAAGCTATCGTGATCCAAATAATACAGACAAATATTTTGATGATGATGCGATGTGGGAAAAAGCGCAAGCGATGTTAAAAGCTGCCATGGATGAATTAGAATTAGATTACTTTGAAGCAGAAGGTGAAGCTGCCTTTTACGGTCCGAAGTTAGATGTTCAAGTAAAAACAGCTTTAGGAATGGAAGAAACATTATCAACCATCCAATTAGACTTCTTATTACCAGAACGTTTTGACTTAACTTATGTTGGCGAAGATGGTGAAAATACACATCGCCCAGTTGTTATCCACCGTGGTATCGTCTCAACAATGGAACGATTTGTGGCTTACTTAACAGAAGTTTACAAAGGCGCTTTCCCTACTTGGTTAGCACCAATTCAAGCAACTATTATCCCAGTTTCTGTAGAAGCGCATTCTGAGTATGCTTATGAAATCAAAGAACGTTTACAAGCACAAGGCTTACGTGTTGAAGTCGATGATCGTAACGAAAAAATGGGCTACAAAATTCGGGCCTCTCAAACACAAAAAGTACCTTATCAATTAGTGGTCGGGGACAAAGAAATGGAAGATGCAACGGTGAACGTCCGTCGTTATGGAAGCAAAGAAACTTCTGTCGAAGATTTATCAATTTTCATTGACAGCATGGCTGCTGAAGTTCACAATTACAGCCGTTAAAAAAAGAGAAAAAGTCAAAAGGACTTCTGAATTCAGAAGTCCTTTTGACTTTTTTCAACAACAAAATAATTAAATATTTCCTTAGAGCTAGGAATAATCCTGATTTTTTGACTAATTTTTGTTACAATGAGAATGCGAAACTTTTTAGTGAAGGGACTAGAGGTATGAAGAAAAACTCATTTATAGATAAAATAAAAAAAACAGATGCCGCAGCAAAGAGTCAACGAGGTAGAAAGCCACATATTCCTTTTCGATTGAACTTATTATTTTTTGTGATATTCACTTTATTTGTTTCATTAATTGTCCGTTTAGGGTATTTACAGATTGTAGAAGGAGAAGAGTTTAACAAAAAAATCACTGCCAATTCTTCACTACAAATCACGACACCATCCCCTCGAGGACAAATTTATGATTCACAAGGAAAAGTCTTGGTTTCTAACAAAGCCAATTTAGCAATCACTTACACACGAGGAAAAAACATTGAAGGAAAAGATATTTTACCGATTGCGAATAAAGTCAACGAACTTATTAACGTTCCAGTTGATCCAAACTTAACGGACCGTGATAAAAAAGATTATTGGTTAGCGAATCCTGAAAATTTAAAAGCAGCCCAAGCCCGTTTAACCGATCAAGATAAAGAAGATGAAAAAGGCAACAAAATTACGGACGAAGGCACATTATATGCCAAAGCCGTTGAAAAAGTCACCCCTGAAGAAATTGCGTTTGATGACCGAACCTTACAAGCAGTGACGATTTTTAAACGAATGAATGCCGCGTCACAAATGAACACGGTCTTCATCAAGAATGAAGGGGTAACAGAAGGTGAAATTGCGACAATTGGTGAACACACAGCGGAAATATCTGGTGTTTCAACAGGGACTGATTGGACGCGTGATTATTCTCAAAGTGGTGCATTACGTAGCCTGTTGGGCACCGTTTCAACTGAAAAACAAGGATTGCCAGCCGAAGAAGTCGATGAATATTTGAAAAAAGGTTATGCACGAAATGACCGTGTTGGGACTAGCTATTTAGAAAAACAATATGAAGACGTTCTACAAGGTAAAAAAGCAAAATCAGAAGTCGTTTTAGACAATAACGGAAAGATTGTTTCACAAACCCCAATTTCCAAAGGGGAAAAAGGTTCCAACTTAAAATTAACGATTGATTCAAATTTCCAAAACAAAGTTGATGAAATTTTACAACGAAACTATTCACAAATAGTCAAAACCATTGGACCATACTCAGAAAATGCATATGTCGTTGCTATGAACCCTCAAACAGGTGCTATTTTAGCGATGTCCGGATTTCATCATGATTTAGCAACTGGGGAAGTCACACCTAATCCTTTAGCACCTATTTTGAATTCTGAAGTTCCTGGATCAGTTGTGAAAGCAGGTACTTTAACAGCTGGTTATGAAACAGGCGTCATTAAAGGCAATGACGTTTTAACAGATGAAGCTATTTTACTAGCAGGTAGTAATCCAAAAGCTTCTTGGTGGAATGCTTCTGGCGGAACAACCATGCAATTAACTGCGGAGCAAGCGTTAGAATATTCTTCGAATGCCTATATGATGAAATTAGTCTTTAAAATGATGGGTGTGAATTATTATCCCAATATGATTTTCCCTTATGAAGTAGGAGATGACACTGTCTTTAAAGAATTAAGAAAAGCTTTTGCAGAATATGGTATGGGAACGAAAACTGGAATTGATATACCAGGAGAAACAACAGGAATTCAAAACAAGGACTTTAAGGATTCGTCTTCTGCGCCACAAGGCGGTAATCTTCTTGACCTATCTTTTGGACAATATGATACCTATAGCGCGTTACAATTAGCACAGTACGTTTCCACTGTCGCAAATAATGGTATCCGCGTGCAACCCCATGTGGTAGAAGGAATCTATGGCAATGATGAAAATGGAGCTTTAGGAAAAATTTTAAAAGAAATTGAACCAAAAGTTTTGAATAAGGTGAATATTTCTGAAGACCAGATAGGAATTCTTCAACAAGGTTTCTATAATGTGGTAAATGGAACTAGTCCTTTTACAACTGCACGTGGTTTAAAATCAGACAAGTTTTCGATTGCTGCTAAAACAGGGACCGCCGAAACGCAAGCAACAGATGCTAATGGAGTAAACCATACAACGGTTAATAGTAACTTGGTGGCTTATGCGCCGTACGAAAATCCTGAAATTGCAATTAGCGTTGTTTTACCACACTTAAATGATGAATCTTCCAAACCAAATCAAACGATTGCCAAAGAAGTTTTAGAAGCGTATATGGAAATGTACAAAAAATAAAATTTGTAAAGTAGAACTACTTTACAAATTTGCCCAAAAGGGTAGTCAAATGACAAAAAAAATGGTATGATATTCAAGTCTAAGAAATCTCTTGGAAAGATCAATTATTAGTAGGAGGGGAAAACATGCGCGTAAACATCACTTTAGAGTGTACTTCTTGTAAAGAACGTAACTACTTAACAAATAAAAATAAACGTAACAATCCTGATCGTTTAGAAAAACAAAAATATTGCCCACGTGAAAGAAAAGTTACTTTACACCGTGAAACTAAATAATTTATTTGAATATAGCCTAGAATCCTTGATTTATAAGGGTTCTAGGCTATTTTTTTGTTGTTAGGAATTTACTGATTTAGTTATTGATGTAGATTTGCTATTTTAAAAATTTACATAGCTACTGAAAGCATCTGTTGCTTCTTTAGTAACTTCATCAGAAACATGAGTGTAAGTATCCATAGTTATTTGTAAAGAAGAATGTCCTAAACGTTCTTGGATTATTTTAGACCTAACATTATCTGATTCGAATAATAATGTTGCGTGGGTATGCCGAAAACCATGACAACCAATAGAATGTAAGTTAGCCTTTTCTGCCAATCTTTTGGAACGTTGGTAAATGTCTTGACTTCGGAACATAGTACCATCAATTTTTGTAAAAATGAGTTGTGTTTTAAACCCACCTTTTTTCATTAAAGCCTCACGCTGTCTAAGTTTCCATTTTTTTAAGATATAAGCAGTCTTGTTATCAAAAGAAATTTTACGAATAGAATTGGAAGTTTTAGGATCGTTTATAGTCAATCCATTTGTACTGATAGCAGTAGTTTTATTTATATTAACTACCTGCTTTTTTAAATCAATATCATTCCAATTCAATGCTAAAGCTTCACCAACACGTATACCAGTAAAAGAAAGTAAGCGAAAAATAGCACAGTCTAAGTCAGCATAGTATTTTAGAACTAAACTTTCTTCTTTGGCTTGATTGGCAATGCTATCAGCTGTATTTAAGAAATGTTCCAGTTCGTCTTTTGTATAGAACTTTCTTTTTGTATTCTTTTCTATTTTCTTTAGCGAACTAGGCTTAGTTATTTTCTTAAATGGGTTTGAATCTATTATTTCTAAACCAACAGCATAGTCACAAACACGAGAAGCATAACTCAAAAGTACTTTTCCCATTTCATTCTTTTTATACCATTCATTAACAGATTTTTGCACGATCTTGACTGTTAAACGCTCAAGTCGCATTTTCCCGAATGTGGGTAAAATATGTTTTTTCATACGTCGTTCAGTAGCTATGAATGTGGATTCCCTAACTGTTTTTTTGTATTCGTCCAACCACATATAATAAATTTCTTCAAAAGTGGTTAAACGAGTATACTCGTTAGCTAGATTTCCGTTATCAAAATCTAATTTTTTTTGATTAAGCTTGAGCTGTGCTTCTTTTTTTGTATTACAGTTTCTGATAGTGACATTAATTTGTTTTCCAGTTAAATAATCTACGCCTAAATAGGCAGTTACTTTCCAGTATTTTTTCCCTTTTTTTGTATATTGTTTAAAAGTTGCCATTTTTTATCCTTTCCACTTGGGCAAGCGAATAGAAGGAATGACAAATTTTTAGCACCTCCTTATTAAATTTTAAAGCCCCTAGCATGAATCGAACACGCTAGAACTCACCAGAGAGGGGGATTTATACTTCAATTAAATGGCTACCATCTGTTGGAGTTAACAATGCTTTTATCCCTTCATACAAACTCAAACAAAATGGAATCGCTGTCCAATAAAAAATAAAATATAGTAATCCTCTTTTAAATTTTTTAGCATAAAACCAATGAATTCCAAACATACCCAAGAATATTGCTAGTATTGAAAATATAAATTTATTTACTATAACTTTATTAGTAAATGAGTTAGCTTCATTGTTCAAATTACTTATATTTTCTTCTTTCTCTAAGAATTGACTAATTTCAACTTTAATATAAAATTTTCCAAATCCTTCTTTTATTATTGTTTCAACTTCAGTCGGTTCATTTAAAATAATTCCTGAATTTTTTGGTATATATCCTATCTTTCCACTTCTATTAATTTTTGCATTTTTTGGAGTAGGATGATTAGAATATACAGCTATAGCATTGGGATCGTACTTATTATCAGGCTCTGGAACTAATGTTAAATTAAGATTGTGATAATGGTAACCGTACGTATTCCAAGTTTCTCCATTGTCTTTTAGAACGTTTCTTAAAATTCGTTCAGCATCTGTATATTGAGTTCCTACTACTTCTACAATATAAGAGTTATTTGATTCATAGTTTTTGTTATTAACGTCATAATTAGTTTTATAATTCTCTTTATTTGAATTATTTATAGATGATAAAGGATTAACTCCGAAAGTAGTTTTATTGTAAATTTTGTTATATGCTGCTTTTTTTGGATCTTTGATCCAACCAGTTCCTTTTTTACCATAACCAGGTATCGTTGCTTTTTTTATAGATCTTTTGGCTTTACCTGTTGTTCTAGCTTTGATAGATTTTTTTATGCTTGGTTTTCTTGGTCCTATTTTCATTTTTATCCCTTCCTTCTATAAGCCCATTTTTACATAACTAATTAATTTTGTTGAATCATAGTTATATCTATATTGATTAATAGCTGATCTAGCTAAGCATGGATTTAATAAAAATATTTTTGTTAAAAAATCATATAGCCTTACGTATAGTGCTGCAGTACTCATTTCAAATTCTTCGCAAATTTGACGGAAAGGCATTCTTTTTCTTAAACATTCTTTCAATGCTTCATTGTTTATTAAAGCAAGGGATGCAAATATATTAGCTCTTATTTCTTTTGGTTCATCTTCGCTAGTGTATCCTTTTCCAGTAATTAAATCTGAAAAACTTTGAGACTTGCATTCCTTATTCATATCAAAAAAATAATGTGCAGATTCATGAAGTATTGAGAAATTTTGCCTTCCTTTAACCATTGTTGAATTGTAGGAAATTCCGCATTTATCGTGAAATCTTATTATGTTTCCTGAAAATATTTTTCTTGAAACATCACCGAAACTATAGGGAATTATGTCAACATTTTCTACGTCAATCATATAATCTTTGTAGTGTTTCCATCTTAACTCTTTTAATTCAATTCCATAGTAATTAGCAACTTTTTCAATAATAATATATGTCTGGTCATGATATTCAAAATAAGTATCGTAGTCTAAATACATAGGGGTCATCCAATCATTTGTTTTTAAGTCTTGATTTCATGAATTCTAAGTACGCTTTTAACTCTTCTCTGAGCTGATCTTTTTCGGATTCGGTTAAATCTTCTGTATTTACACGGAAGAAAGTTGTAATTTCATCTTCTTCTAAGTTATCAGAATTTGGATTATCAGTTCGTCCAAGCAAATAATCTACAGAAACATTAAAATAATTGGCTACAGCTTCAAGTTTATCCGAAGAAGGTGTTCGCTTATTCCATTGATAAATAGTATTTCGTCCAATATTTATTTCTTCTTCAAGCTGATAAATAGACACATCTCTATCTTTTGCTAGTTTTTTTATACGTTCCAAAAGGTTCATATGAAAGCATTCTCCTTCTAGTTACGCGTTATTTACAAAAAAAGTTAGTAAAAATGTTTGACATTTACAATATTTGTTAGTAATATAATCACGTAAGCTAATTTATTAGCTAATAAGTTCTCAAATAAAACCTATAAACAAAACTTGAAAATCGTTGGGGAACGGTAAAAGTATTGTTTTAGAAGGCTTTTAAAGTCTTATTTAGCTATGGGTTCATTTTACAATATGTGTTAGAAAGTGTCAACGAATTTTATTAAATTAGCTAATTTTTTAGCTTACAACTTAAAAATGAAAGGGAGTGAAGGAAATGGATAAAATCAAAAATAAGCCCCAAGTTACTGTGAATAACAAGGGGCAATCGCAAGTTCAAAAAATCGATGAATTAATTGACCGGCAACTATCTCATTTTAGCAAGAGAATACCTGCTGATTTAGAGATGACTCAAGCGCTAGTTCAATTATTATTAGCACGTATGCTTGCTAAATTTTAATCAGCTAAAAATTGGAAGGACAAAATATCTTCTGTTTGAATTGCAACATTTTGGCCATCACGTTTTAGGTTTAATGATTTTGCATTTTTTATATCAGAGGCAGTAACAGTTTCAGGATTAAACGTTTTACCATCTAAAATAATTTGATTAATTTCATAAAATACTTGTTCTTTCTTTACCTTGAAATTAATTATAACTCTATTCATATCATCCACCACCTTATCAGTTATTTCAGCAGACCACTTGCTGATAAGGAAATTATATCAAAAAAAAGAAAGTGAGGTAATTAAATGTCACAAGATTTAGCTATCGAAGTAAGAGCAGCACTAATTCGTGCAGGAAAAAACCAATCTTGGTTAGCGAAACAATTAGGGATTTCAAGTCCGTACTTATCAGATATTCTTCATGGTCGTAGACGTTCAGAAGAGCAAGTTCAGAATATCAAAAAAATATTAGATATTAGATAGGAGGTGTAGGTAAAAGTGGAAGAAGCGATTATCAAAGTTGACTTACAAAACCTAATGAAGTTGATCAAACAAGCTGAGGAGCAAGCTGACCAACTTCAAAAAACTTTAGATGAGATAAATAAAACTAAAATCCTAATTTCTTAGCTGCCCATTCTGACCCAGCGGCAGACTTCATATCTTCCCACGAATCGAAGTTTGTGTTTGAGCTAATGAATTTATCTAATTTATTGTCATCTATTGATTCCATATCAGAGAAATCAAATCCGGATTTTTCAATAAACTCATCAATATTAGAGAATTTAGTATTTTCAATCATAAATTCTTTAGTGAATAGTTCATCGAATGGTACAGAATGTTCGCCATCTAAAGACTCGGCATTTTTAGCAAATTGATTTAGCTCATGTTGTAATTCGTCAAATCCATTTAATTCGAATTTCATAATATTTCACCTCGCTTTCAAATTCATTTTACCAAGAGGTGAATTTTAAAACAATCAGTATAGGAGGTGATAGTAATGGAAGTGATTTTAACTCCAGAAAATGAAGCTTCTCTAAGAGATTTTGTACATGGAATTATTGTTGATGAAATAGAAAAAGTACGAAGAGATACAGCAGTTGATAAGCGAGTCTTAAATCAAACAGAGATTGCAAAATATTTCAATGTATCCACAACAACAATAAGGGAATGGGAGAAGCTAGGTCTTCCACATGGATCAGTAAGTAAGCAAGGGAAGTTCTACGACAAAGAAGAGTGTCGCAGATGGCTTCTATCACAAAAAAGATAAATCTTGGGCAAGCGAAATTTAGGGAGGAAATAATATGAAAAAAATATATCACTTAAGACGTATAGCGGCACTGTTGGTTGTGTTCGGACTAGGTCTATTGGTAGGTGGAAATATTGGCCCATTAATTCAAAACCTATATATAGCAGCTTTCATCATTTGGCTTTTAATGTATGACCTAGCGCTTGAAGATCGAGAAATAAAAAAACAAAAATAAAGACCCACTTCGACGGCCATCAAAGTAGGTCAGTTACAAATATCAAATTCAAGGAGAGTGTACCACATGAATAAAGAAATTGAAAGAATGATTATTGAACTTGAAAAAGAATGTAAGGCACAGAATGTTGAACTTCTTCTATGTGCTACAAATTTTGAAACAGGCCAAGGAAGTACTGCTTTTTGTGGTTCAGTTATCGGGTTAGCTATACTCTTGCAAAAACTTGTAGATGATCTAAAAGAGCAATTAAGTATAAGCGAATCTTGTGATTGTCCAGAATGCGTAGCAGAAAAAGCCGAAGATGCTGCAAATGAAAAATCTATGGATGAACTACTAACTGCATTTTTACGAGGTGAACTGCAATGATTGAAGTAAGAGGTTTAAGTGATGATGTTTACGAATTAATGTTAGCGAATGCTCAAAATAGGATTGTTCAATCAATTCGAACTGCAGCAGCAAATGGTAATACAAGTTGCGTGGTGAATAGTAAAGGTCTTACATCAATGTTTTTATCTCAATTAGAAACAGAAGGATTTGATCACGTTGAACTTGAAGAAAACAAAACCAAAATATTTTGGGAGTGGTGAAAATGGGAGTAATTGATGTTGCTAATAAAAAGATTCTGTATTTAGAAAAATTGATTTGCCAGATAAAAGAAGCGGAGGAGTATCTAATAAGTATAAAGAACCCTGCTTTAAATAATAAAAAAGAAGTGATGTCGGATATAGAAATTGGTTTCCCTACACACTTTATGGCGTCTGAATTTTTTGGAGAAGAAGAGCATAGTCGTTGGCACAAAGTTCGGTTAGAAGGAGATTTAGGGATAGTCGGGATACAAGCAGACATCAAGAAATTAGTTGAAAAGGCTGTAAATGACAGAATAGCAGAAATGAAAGACGAACTAAGAAAATCGATTAGTAAATTGGAGGTGGATTGTCACGAATGAAGTTGATTCATTAGGAGCTAGACAAGAGCCACCAGAAGAAAAAGAAGTATTAGAGCCAACGTGGGAATATGACGAAGAAGAGGAGAATGACAATGAGTAACGATTTAACACAAATGACACAACGATCTTTAGATGAACAAGTCATCGGAAATTTAAATAGATTGCAAGAGCAGGGATTAGAAATGCCGTCAGGCTATAGTCCACAGAATGCATTGAAAAGTGCTTTCTTTGAACTAACTAACAATTCAGGAGGGAACCTTCTTCAGTTGGCAGCTAACAATCCAGAAACTAAAACATCTATTTCTAATGCCTTACTAGATATGGTCATCCAAGGATTATCACCTGCGAAGAAACAATGCTATTTCATTAAATATGGAAATAAAGTTCAGCTTATGCGCTCATATTTTGGAACCATGGCTGTGTTAGATCGAGTAACAGGAGGGGCAGATATCACGCCTGTTGTAGTCAGAGAAGGCGATGTATTTGAAATTGCTATGGACGGACCAGACTTAGTCGTGGCTAAACATGAAACATCCTTCGAAAATCTAGACAACGACATCAAGGCTGCCTATGTGGTTATTAAATTAGCAAATGGTAAAGAAGTAACAACGGTCATGACAAAGAAACAAATTGATAAATCATGGAGCAAAGCAAAAACAAAAAATGTTCAGAATGATTTTCCAGAAGAAATGGCCAAAAGAACTGTCATCAATCGAGCTGCTAAATATTTAATCAATACTAGTAACGATAATGATTTATTTGTGCAAGTTGCTAAAGACACACTCGAAAATGAATTCGAACGAAAAGATGTGACACCAGAGCGAGAAGAGCAAACAGCGGTACTCGAAGAAAAAATATTTACCAACAATAAAAAAGTTATCGAGCAAGAAAACGACATTGAACAAGCCAAACCAATTGAAAAAGAAGATTTAACGAAAATGGCTGAACAAATTTTAGAAGAACCAGTTCAGGAAACTTTAGATGTGATGGCTGGTTATGAAACCAATCAGAAAGAGAGTGAAGCTGATGTCTCAACGATTGAAGAAGACGATTATCCTTTCTGATGAAAATTATTATTCACAAGAAGCGGACCTAGCTTATATGTCTGTCTCTCAATATAAAAAATTTCTAGAATGTGAATCTGCAGCTCTTGCCAAGTTAAAAGGCGAATGGACGCCAGAAAACGATCCTAAAGCATTGCTAGTTGGTAATTATGTTCATTCTTACTTTGAATCACCAGAAATTCATGAAGCATTTAAAGAAGAAAATAAAAACAAGATGTTTTCTTCAAGAAAACCGTTTGGTCTACTGAAAGATTTCCAAATTGCGGAGCAGATGATTGAAAGATTAAAACAAGAAGAAGCCTTTTTAAATATTTATCAAGGCGAAAAAGAAGTGATCGTCACAGGTGAAATTGGCGGTGCAATGTGGAAAGGGAAAATTGATTGTTTAAATTTAGAAGAAAAGTATTTTGTAGACATCAAAACAACCAAAGATATGCATGAGAAGAAATGGGATGAACGTTTAAACAGAAAAGCAAACTTCATTGAACGCTTCGGTTACGTGTTACAAATGGCAGTTTATTGTGAACTGCTTCGCCAACAATATGACAAAAATTTTCTTCCTCTCATTGCAGCAGTTTCGAAACAAACACCTAGTGAAGCAAAACTAATCACTCTTAGCGAAGAAAAAATGATTTGCGAATTAGAAGAATTAAAAGAAAACATCGAGCATGTTATGCGAGTGAAAAAAGGCGAAGAAGAACCAGTTAGTTGTGGAACTTGTGAATATTGTAGAGGACACAACAAAATTACCAATTTTACCAGTATGGACGATTTATAGGAGGTGCATAACGAATGAATACTGGATATATAAAATTGTATCGAAAAGTGACCAATTCATTCGTTTGGACCAACGCTAATATGTTTAAACTTTGGTCTTTATGTTTAATGAAGGCGAGCCATAAAGAAAGTAGATTTATTTTTAATGGTCAAGAGATAGCCGTGTCCAGCGGTCAATTCGTCACAGGGCGCGCCGTTATTGAGAAAGAGTTCAATGAAGGTGTTCCACGTGACCAACAGATTGTCGGGCGTACGTTATGGAGATGGTTAAAAAAATTTGAAAACGAGCAAATGTTGTCCATCTCATCAACCCCGAAATACAGCGTTATAACAATAAATAATTGGGATGACTATCAAGTCAATGACCAACAAGTGTCCAACAACCGTCCAACAAGTGTCCAACAGTTGTCCACATACAAGAATGAAAAGAATGATAAGAATGAAAAGAATATTAATAATAACAATAAAGGGTCGTCCATTCGTTCAATTTGGGAAAATAACGGATTTGGACCGATGTCGTCTAAAACCACGACCGATTTTGATTATTGGATTTCTGATTTTGAAAAAATCGGAGCTAGTCAAAAAGATGCTGAGCAATTAATTATTAAAGCTATTGAAATTGCTATTGATGCAAATGCAAGAAACTATAACTACATCAATGCTATATTAATAGATTGGGAACGAAGAGGATTCAAATCTGTTGAAGAACGAGAGGCAGCAAGGAAGCAAAAGAAAACAACCAAGCAACAGAAATCAAATACAGGTCATTCGGATTACGATGATCTTGGATTTTAGGAAGTGAAAGAATGAAGTCGGCATCAGATGGATTTTCAAAAATGATTAAAACGTTGCTTTATATCACACCTGATCCATGTCCAGAGTGCGGAGGAAATCTTTATGCTTGGCGTGCAAAAAACAAGGATGGGTCCGATAGATGTCCGCCAACTTGCATGGAATGCGGCTATAAAGCACGCAAAAAAGCAGAAGACCTTGAAACAGAAAAAATGTTTAACGATAGTTTGAAAGCTAGAGCGATTAATTATTTGAAATATAGTTCGCTTTATACCGACAAAAATTTAATTAATTGTCGTTTTAAAACATACAAAACAGTAGACACAGAAACCAAGCTTGCTTTTGAAATTGCAAATCGAGCTACAACTGAAATCCTTTTGAATAAACCAATTCATATGATTCTTTCAGGCAAAAGTGGTGTCGGGAAAAGTCATTTAGCTATGTCAACGGCTTGGGAAGTGTTGGAGAAATCAAACTATGATAAACGCTGCCTATTTATTAGCTATGCGGAACTCTTAGAACAGCTAAGATTTGCCATGAATGATGAGCAAGCCAGAAAAGAGATAACAGGTAGTTTGATGGCAGAAATTAAAAGCGCAGATTTAGTAGTTCTGGACGATTTAGGAGCCGAGTTAGGAGTTAAACAAATTGATGATAGGAATAAAAGTACTAACTTCAATAACGACACCTTGAATCGCATTGTAGAAGCTCGGCAGAATAAAGCAACTATTTTTACTACGAACTTAACTGGTAAAGAAATGAGTCAAGCCTATGGGGAGAGAATCCTTTCTCGCATCATGAGTAATTCACAAGGATTCGTGATGAAAATTGAGGGGACATCAGACAAACGAGTAGCAGGCATCTAAAATGCTATTTTTAGCGAATATATTCAGCGTGGAGCAGTTTTACAATCAAGTGAATAAAATAGATATAAAGAAAGAAAAACGGCTTAAAACGCATTTTAAAGCCTTAAAAACAAATCGATAGAAAGGGGAATCATTCAATGCCGTATGTAGTGAAAATTTCAGCCTATCTTGGCAAAGATGGTCGACCAGTAGCCAATTTAAAAGATGCTGTGCTATTTGAGCATAAAGAGACAGCAGCTATTGCAACAATCGTATCTGGCGGAACCGTTTCAGAAGTAAAGGAAGCCATTATAATGCCAGAAAAACCGAAGAAACATATAGGGAAATCTATTAAACGGATTGATAAGAAGGAACCGACCGAAAAAGCTACCAAAAGTAATCAAGCCTGGATGAAAGGGGCTAAATAAGAATGAAGTGTGTTAGATGTCAAGATCAGCGTGTGATTTGGGGAAAAGACAGATTTAATTATGCAACACCTATTCCATGCCCAGAATGCAATAAAGATGGAAAAGCAGTTCGAGCGGAAACTGCGACCAAAGAAAGGGAGTTAAAACAATGCAATCCCCAACAGCCCTGAATAAGCGAGGAAATAAAGTCACGATTGATGGTTACACATTTGATAGCCAGAAGGAAGCAAACTTTTATACAAAGTTTGTCAAAAATTGTGGGTTACCTTTTGAAGTTCATCCGCGTTTTAAACTAACCGAACTTACACCAACTGCGGATGGTATAGGTAAAATTTCGGCGATAGCTTATTCACCTGACTTCATCATAAAAAACTTAGATGGAAGTTGGAGACATGTCATTGACATTAAAAACTCTTTTGGCGTGTATGGCATTGACCAATCCGTTAAGCTTCGTTTTCATCTATTTGCCCTTAGATATGGTCATCCAGTTGAAGCGGTTGTTGTTCGTGCTAGAGATTTTAAAGTGATCACACAAGGCGTAACTAAGCCTTTAAACGAAAAAAGACCATTCATAACCGATAATTTCGATTACGAATGGAAAGATGCAACTAATTATTAAACGAAAGTAGGAAAATAAAATGACAAAACAAGTAAATTTTAGACCAGAAGTGAAAAAAGTGACATCTAAATCAAACGGAAATATCGAAGTGCTATTAGTGGTTAGCAACGCTTCATTAAAAGGGAAATATGAGAGTTTAAACGAATTTTTAGGCAAAACAGTATCGACGACCATCGAACCAGAAACAGTAGAATACAAGGTACCAGTTAACAAGCAGACCAATAAGCCGAATGTCGAATATGTTGTAAATAACGACGGAACAGTTGAAGTTCTAAAAGAAGAACAAACTTCTTTAGAAATGGGCGATGATGTGCAAGAAGTCGAAGAAGTTGCTGTGCAAGTATCGAAAGAAACTATTGACGAATTCATCAAGAAAGCAACGACTATCGAATGGCCAGAATCAGTAACAATCAACGTTCGTGGTGTATTGCATCGAATCGATAAAGGGGAAGCGCTAGAAGAAATTGCGGCTGATCATGATGTTTCAGTTGAAAATCTAATCAACCAAGTTGAACTTGCACGCCAACATTTTGCACCGTTTGCAGATTCTTGGAGCAAAAATAAAGAAAACATCATTTTCCCTGAAAAGACAGTTGAAGATGATGAAGAAGAAACCGAAGAATAATCTCGTAGAAAGTGAGTGTTCATTTTGCTTGAGATTTATTATACGCCAACATCCGCTATTATTGCGGATGCCCTGGCTAAAACATATGAAGTCGTTTCTTTAGAAACAGCTAGAAATATTGCCAAGAAATTTAAGGCTAGTTTAAAGCAGAAAACGGACCTTTATGTGATTGAGGGAATTTTGATTGATGCTGGTTATAAAAAAGAGCCAGTGAGTTTGTAAGAAAGTGAGTGAAGAAGATGATTCCAAAATTCAGAGCATGGGATAAAAACACCAACGACATGGTGAACGTTAAAACAATTGACCTCGAAAAAGATGGCAGTATTGGTTGCATAGTAGATTATAACGACATAAATTTAGATGTGTCTGAATGTGTCCTCGTGCAATCTACAGGGTTGAAAGATGAAAAAAGAAAAATGATTTTTGAAGGAGATATATTATTCGATAAGCATCATAATCCGCAAATAGGAGTAGTTGTATTTTATGAAGGAGCTTTTCAGCTTTTAGCTAACAATATGTATTATCCTTTGATTCAATTTGATGGTGATGTAGAAATTATTGGTAATATCCACGAAAATCCAGAATTATTGGAGGAAACAGAATGAGTGAAATTCATATAAAGCCATGCCCGTTTTGCGGTTCAGAAAACATTAGTTTTAATGCGTTTAGTATTTCATCAGATGCCTATGTATTGTGTGAACAGTGCAATGCGAGTATTGAAATATCTGTTCCGTGGGATGATATGGATGAAAAAGAGCACGATAAAGTTTGTTTGGAAAAATTATCAGTTCTTTGGAATAAAAGAGCTTCTGAAAGGAATCAATCAGAACTCAACAAAAATCAGCAGATTGTGCTGGATTGGTTGAAAACACTACCGCTATTTCCAATTAGTGCAATTCATCTGTTAGAAGCAGGAAAAAATGTTCAAAAAAATGTAAAAAATGCATATGAAAATTTTGATAAAAAAGAAGAAGCAGAAGTCTTACAAGCGTTTAGTCAGTGGATGGAACAGGAGGAAAAATGATGATTAGATTCAAACAATTTGATGTCGGTGATATTGACTATGAAGAACAAATAGAACAATTTCAAAAGGAACATCCAAGTGCTGAATTTGTTCAGATTACAGGTGGGCATACAACTTATGAAAAAATTTGGTTCAAATATGATGATAGTATTGAACAAACAGAACTCAACGACAATCAGCAGAAATACCTCGAACAATTAAAACGTGCTTATAGAAAATTCGGCAATGTTTATGATGGCATTTTCTTTAGTTTGTTTGATTTAAAAAAAAGATGGGGGTTACCTGCCGAAAAGTTCTTTCAAGTGTTAGATACTTTAAAAGTTTGGGTATTGGAACAGGAGGAAAAATAATGGAAGATAAAAAATATACACTAACTGAACTTGTGGATCAATTGATTGGTCCAGTTATGCCTGTTGGAGATACAACAATTGACGAGCGCTATTGGCCGTTTGCTGTGAAGGTGGAATAAGAATAGATGAAAGATAAGAAATTTTCACCTCTAACAATTATTTGTGTGATTATAGGCATATGCTGGATTGTCTCAATTGTTGGAATCGGATATTTTATTTCACATCCAGAAATAATTGGACACTGGTTTAGTCGTTTAATAAGTGGATTTAAATAGTTTTGAAACCAATGTATTTTAGTTTTTACAATCGATAGTATAAAAAACTACCTAGTTTCCGCTAGGTAGTTCTGTAAGAAATAATATTAAGTTTATTTTTTATAGTATTTTTATACCAAACCCATTATAAAAAATCAAGTACAAAAAAGCCAACCGACCACTGGTTGACTAAGAAGAATATTTTACCAGAAAAGTGGTAGCTTGTGATATGTGAGGTTACTTTGCCCCAAACATTGGTCACAATAAAAGTATTTTATCATGAGTAAAGAAAGCTGCCAACAAAAAAAGCCGGATTCCTCCGACTGTGGATAATGTGTGGATAACCTTGTGGGAAAGTCGTTATCATTATACCACAAATCACAAACGGGGGAATCAAAGGATGGTACTTTTTGACGTAAAGAAATATGAAACACCAGATGCAAAGGACGTAGATATGGAACAAACAAAACATAATGTCAGTGTGTTCCTATCTGCCTATCTTGCTGCTAGATGTCGTGTTGGCCAGCCGAGGGAACCAAAAGTAACAGCTTCATTCTCTTTGGTTCCACCATCAACGGCCAATAACGCTTTTGAAGCCGAGCAAATGTTAATCCAGAAAGAAGAAGCCCAAGAAGAGTTTGATTACCTTCATAAGCTTTTTGTTAGAGGTTATTCTGCGATTCAGCATCCGCACAAACCAGATGTAACGGAGAGAAGAAAAAGAATCTTCTATGATCGCTATATCAACGGCAATCCAATCTATCTAGCGGCACAACGAAACTGTATCAGTGAAGAATCAGTGAAACAAGAATCTAATATGATTATTGTTCAATTTGCTTCGGCGCTGGAACTGGTTGCTTTTAAGTAGCTATTTATTACACTTTTTATACCTCTTTTATACACTTTTTATACCTCTTTTATACACTTTTTATACCTCTTTTATACACTTTATCTACACTTCATATACCTTTGAAACGAGTTATTATGATAGTGTCAAAAAAATAAGAAATGCGACACACTTACACAAATACATTAACGGAACGATTGCCTACTTATTTTTTTGATTTGAGATTACAAGGAAGTAAAAAAACTACTTTCTTCGTTTAGTCACTTGTGATCTCATTTAGATTCTCTCGCAAACCACCAATTATAAAACTAAAGAAGTGAGGTGGATTTCCTCTCTCTTTTTTCTACAGGTTTGTGAGTGATTTATCGCTGTGGCGGAACAGGTAGACGCTTATAGGAAAGATAAGGTTTTTGCGTTGCAGGCAACGGCTTCGTTGTGGGCGCTCTTACGAATAAAACCATGCAAGGTGCAAATCCTTGCCAGCGATATTGAGATTATGGTAGGAAATCTCAAAAATGGCATAGTGAAATTGATCCTTTCGGTTGGCGTGAAGCATCTGGGATGCAACGAGCATATAGCGAGATAAGAGGCAGGTTCGATTCCTGTTACGCCAATAGGTAGCTTTGCTACTTAAATAAAAGAATCGTCAATAGATGTTTCTGCTACATTCACGTGAGGCACTAGCTTGCAAGTGCCTCTTTTTGTTTGGAGGAATTGTTGTGTTTAAGTTATTTGAAATAATTAAGCAGGAAGATGCAAGAAAACTAAATCGTTTGAAAAAAGAATTAAAGCAGACTACTCAACGTAAATGAGTGGTCTTTTTTTCGTACATAAAAAAGCCACTAGACTATGGGTTCTAGTGGCTAGGTAGCATTCGTGCACAATTTTTGTTGATTGCTATTTACAAAAAGGAGTTGCTACCCATGAATAGTATAGCAAGAAGTGATTTACTGAATCAAGTACATAAAAACAACTAGGAGGGAAAAACATGATCCAAAACTATTGGTATGTATCGTTAACACATAAATATCCACAGTCGAACCGCTCAACTGGTTCAATGCGTGTTGTACTGTCTGTGCTGATAAAAGAAAATGTATCCATTGTCAAAATGATGAGAGAAGCTACGCCAAAGGAAATCGATGCGTGCAAGCTAGTTTATTGTGGTTATGGTGGTTGGAAAGATAAGCATATACAAGAGAATATAGAGAAGTACATGAAATGATAAATTGTTTGATAGAAAGGTGGTGAGGTCGTGGTATATAGACCTAGGTATTTAGATAAGAAAAGAAACAAGCATTTTATTTTAAGTACAAAAATAAAAAATAATCGATTGATCATTGAGTATAGCAATGGTGAGTATTTAGTGGTTGATAAAAAAGGTTATACGCTTTTTGATTCGAATGGCAAGTTTAAATTTTATTATGTATAAGGAGTGATAAACAATGCGTGTATTAATTAGAAGTTCAGCATCTGGCACAGAGTATTGGGATACCAAAGAAAAAAGAAATGTGTTTGTACCTAAAGGTCAAGAACCTGATTTTGAAGTTAATGAAAATCCTGAATCAATGTTGAGTAAAGAAGCTGATTTATATGTTGGTAGGTTACCAATTACTGTTGGGAATGTAACGATTGATAACGATGGAATTAAAGGTGAACGATTATTAACAACTGCAAGTTCTGCTGATGATGAAGAACAAGATGAGATTGTTTCATCTTATGATGAATCTGTTGTATTAGAAGAAATGACTGTAAAAGAATTGCGTGAATATGCAAAACGAAAAGGTATTGAGATTCCAAGTGCTGTACGTGCAAAAGGTGATATTCTCAAAATTATTAAAGAATCTGAATAATGCGTTATTGTCAGTTTGAAGGTTGCTCTAATACAACAGAAAAAGGGGCTTATTGTTCCGAACATGCTAGGAAGTCAAGAAAAAAGAAAAAGCAAATCAATGCTTATCATCATGACAACAAATCATTTTATCGAACAAAAGCATGGCAGGATGTCGCTGACTTTGTCTATGAAAGAGAAAACGGCTGTTGTCAAAGGTGTGGTCGTTTTGTATTTGGAAGGCAAGCACATCGGCATCATATAATACCAATCAAGAAGAACGAAATGCTCAAACTTGATCCAAACAATATTCGTTTGTTGTGTCCGAAGTGTCATGTGATTGAAGAAAATGAAGTAGATGAGAAAAAAGTTTTTCCATCTTATTTTAGGAGGAAGTAAATATGAAACAGCAGTTAACAAAGCATTGGTGTATCAATCCTAAATGTAAATGGGAAATAAAAACACACAAATTGTTGGAAGGTTTAAAATGTCAGAAATGTAATTATCCAACTCAATTAAAAATTTTAAAAAAATGAAGCCCCCCTATCAAATTTGATTCAAAATTTTTGTCGGGGGATAGGGTAGGGGGCAGTCACGCGTGTCGTTAGGTCAAAAATTTTAAAAATAAAAGGGGGGTGTATAAAAAATGACCACAAAAGCGCAACGCAAAGCGATTATTGATGAAAAAGTTAATCACGAAAAAACGCGAATTTTAGAAATTATGCGCAAGTCTGATTTATACACTATTACTCTTGATCCATTGATTGAATCATACTTGGATATTTTTGAAGTTTACCAATACAAATACATGCTGTGGAAAGAAAAAGGATTTCCCGAAACCCAAAAAACAACAAACAAGGCTGGAGCTACTAACAATAGCAAGCATCCATTAGCGCAACAAGTCGAAGTTTGGGCCGATAAAAAAATGAAAGCATTGGATTTATTAGGATTGACCAACAAGTCAAAAACAGGCAGACAAATTACTGGTGGTTCAACAGCTAGAGCAGATGAAGAAATGAAACGGCCAGAAGAAAAGCCTGTAGATGAATTGGCAGAACATCGGAAAAAATGGCGTAAAAAGGCAGGGAATGAAACATGATTGAACCTGGTGTAAATTATGCTGATTTATTTGCGAAAGAAGTTCGAAAACATCCTAAGAAATATCCGAAAACGGTTCGTTTAGCAATAGATCGTTGGTATCGATGGAAGAAACGAAAAGATATTTGGTTTGATGCTGATCGTGCAAATGAAATGATGGACTGGGTAGAATCTTTTATTGTTCATACAAAAGGTGATATGGTAGGTAAACCATTTCTTTTAGAGCCATGGGAAAAATTCATTTATTCTTGGATTTATGGCTGGGTAAAAGAAAATGAAAAAGGGCAAGTAGTCCGTGTTACTCGTGAGGCATACGTACAAATACCAAAGAAAAATGGGAAAACATTAATAGCCGTAGGGGCGTTGGGATATGCTATGTATGGCGAAGGTGCCTTATCTGTCGATTGCTATGCATGTGCTTCTGATTTTGCGCAAGCCCAGTATGCTGCTAAGCCTTTTGCCGCTACTATCCTAAATAATCCAGTGCTATTAGATGGGACTAAAATATTTAAAGGTCCAAAAGGCACCGTTTCAAGTATTACGTATGACTATTTACATGGAGATATGGCTTATACAAATAAGTTTATTGTTCAGACAAAAAACATTGATAACATAGAAGGTTCCAATCCATATTTTGTTTTAAATGATGAGCTGCATAAACAAGAGAAAATGGAGCAGTACGATAACTTTAAATCTGCACAAATTTCATTGCCACAGCCGTTAATGTTTAATATTTCTACAGCTGGTAAAGGGAGTAGTTCGGTTGGTATTCGTGTTTATAAAGAAGCAAAAGAAGTCTTGAAGCGCGATGATAATGATTCAAACTTTGTTTTGATTTATGAACCAAATAAGGGATACGATTGGACAGATAGAAAAGTTTGGGAAATGTGCAATCCTAACTGGGGAATATCTGTTGATTTGTCTGCTTTAGAATCAGCCTTTAAAACTGCGCAACGTTCCGCTCACTCGAAAGCTGAATTTTTAACGAAGCATTTAGATGTGTTTGTGAATGGTGCAGATAATTTCTTTGAACAAGATCAAGTGGAACCGTGTTTGGTTCCCACAAATGAATTAGGAAACTTAAGTGGTGAGCCATGTTGGATTGGTTTGGACTTATCTAAAAGCCGAGATTTAACTTGTGTATCATTAAATTTTCCTACATGGGATGCCGAAGGAAAAGCGATACTCAAAGTAAAACAATTATATTTTATTCCTAGTGAAAATATTGATTTTCGAGAAAAGGAAGATAATGTACCATATTCTGAATTAGCAGAACAAGGATTTGTTGAATTTTGCGATGGTAAGTTAATTGATCAAGAACAAATATTTCATTTTATTGAAGATTGCATGGATTTTTATGATGTTCAACAAGTCAATTATGATCCAGCGATGAGTGACCGATTAGTTGAAAAATTGGAAAATTTAGGCTTGGAATGTGTGCAAGTTGATCAGTACGCAAGAGTATTGAACTCGCCGCTTGAAGATGCCGAGCGATTATTTTATGAGCAAAGGATTATGTTTGATAATCCTTTATTTTTGTATTGCGCTTTAAATGTGGTTGTCAAAATGGATTTTCAAGGCCGTAAAGTACCAAGTAAAAACCAGTCAAAGAGAAAGATTGATGGATTTGTTGCTTTCCTTTGTGCGCATAAGGAAACAATGGATCAAATGATTGATGTCAACGAAGATGATATGGATGAATATTTAGATTCTATCTATCGATAATAGAAAGGCGGTGAGATTTTGAAGCTAAGAGATAGACTTTCAAATGCTGTATATGGATTTTTGGAAAAGCGTGGCTGGATTGAAGATATTTATGGCAATGTAACAAGATATTCACAACGTTTTGTTAACGATTCTTCTATTATGGAATCGTCTGATGTTTATGAATTGGTACAAGATATTTCTAATCAAGTTGCACTAGCAGAGCCAGTAGTAATTGGCCCTGATGGCGAAGAAGTCAAAAACCATTTCTTGCTAAACATATTGAAAAATCCTAATGATTATTTAACTGGTTTTGAATTTGCAAAGCTTGAAACAAATACATTGTTAATCAATGGAGAAGCTTTTCCTATTACAGATAATGACCAGTTACATTTAGGATATGGTGTTCAAACGAAATTAGATGATCGTTTGATTGAAAAATTTTCAATGAATGGCCAACCAATACCAGGGAGTATGATTCGTCATATAAAAAATATTGGTGTAGATTCCTTAAAAGGTGCTGGAATTATTGATCTTGCAAAAAGCACGCTAGAAGGCGTTTTAAGTGCTGAAAAGGTTTTGACAGAAAAATATAAGAAAGGCGGCTTGCTCGCTTTCTTGTTAAAGCTGGATGCGCATATCAATCCAAATAACAGCGCTCAACAAAAGATAGTAAAAGCTATTTTAAATCAGTTGGAAGAAACGCAAGATAATGATAGTCATTCAGTTAAAATGATTCCTTTGGGCAAAGGATACTCAATTGATACTTTAAAAAGCCCAATTGATGATGCAGCTATTCTTAATTATTTGGGTGTTTACAAAAAAGACCTAGGAAAATTTTTAGGAATAGATGTAAATACTTATCAAGCATTAATGAGAACAGATATTGAAAAAGCAATGATGTATCTGCACAACAAAGCAATTAAACCAATATTAAAAAATAAGAGCGAGCATTACTCGGCTCTTTTTTTTGTGCCTAATTCTGGTTATCGAGTGGAATGGAAAATTAATATTTTGGACTTTGTACCTTATTCCACCAAAACAAATATTGGGTACAACATTGTTCGAACTGGTATTACCAGTCCTGATAATGTGGCAGAAATGCTTGGTTTTCCTAGACAAAATACTAAAGCAACACAAGCCGTCTATATTTCAAATGATTTAACGGAAATTGGCAAAAAGAATGCTACCGATAATTCATTGACAACAGAGGATGACTTGAAGGGAGGTGGTAAGAATGAAGAAACAGGAAATTCGGACATTTGACATCACAAACCTTAAAACAAGAAGCGAAGAAGATAGTCAAACACAGATTGTTACTGGCTATGCGGCGGTGTTTAATAGTCCAACAGAATTATGGGAAGGCCTAAATGAAGTGATTAAGCCTGGAGCTTTCAGTCGTGCTTTGTCAAATTCTGATGTTCGTTGTTTATTCGATCATGACTGGGGCAAAGTATTAGGGCGCACAAGAAGTGGAACTTTGAAACTTGAAGAAGATGATAAGGGACTACGATTTGAAGTTGAGTTGCCCAATACAACCGTTGCCAATGACTTGATTCAATCAATGTCACGTGGGGACATTAATCAGTGTAGCTTTGGTTTTTATCCAACGGAAGAAACTTGGGATTATAGTTCAGACCCAGTTTTAAGAACTATCCATGAAGTCGAATTGTATGAAGTTTCTATTGTTTCTTTACCTGCTTACGAAGATACAGAAGCAGCACTAGCAAGAAACAAACAAGAAATGAAGCAAGATATTAAAACTAGAAAAAAATTAATTGAAAAAATTAAAACAGCGCTTGAAGCGTAGGAGGAATTTATTATGAACAAAGAATTATTGCGTCAATTACAAGCTCGTCACGAGAAACGATTAAGTGATTTACAAGGCAAAATTGAATCTGGAGAAGTGCGTGAAGCAGATTTAGATTCAGTTAATGAAGAAATTGATGGTTTAATCGATGAATTAAAAGCCATTAAAGCTGAATTAGGGGATGATAATTCAGAATCTGGTGATGGTAAAAGCGATGATGGAACCGCCAAATCCGATAATACTGACGATGAAAATAAAGAAGATCGTGAAAAAGATACGAACGAAAATAACAATGATAAAAACGAAGAAAATCGTGGCGGCATGATTAGTCAAGAACAGCGTGATGGTTTGTTACGCACAATTCATGAAGGAATGGAGGCTAGAAATGCGATGTCTAATGAACAACGTGAAAAACAAATTCGTAAAGCATTTGCTGATTTTGTTATTGGTAATATTTCAGAAAGTGAAGCACGTTCATTAGGTATTGAAACAGGCAATGGTTCAGTGACAGTACCAGAAGTGATTGCATCCGAAGTGATTTCTTATGCTCAAGAAGAAAACTTATTGCGTAAATACGGAACGGTGATTCGCACGGCTGGTGATGTGAAGTATCCAATTCTTGTGAAAAAAGCAGAGGCTAATGTAAACAAAAAAGAACGTACGACAGATATTGCTGAAACAGCGATTCAATTTGATGAAATTTTACTTGATCCAGCAGAATTTGATGCATTAGCAACTGTAACGAAAAAACTATTAAAAATGTCTGGTGTGCCAGTAGAAGATATTGTTGTAGAAGAATTGAAAAAAGCATATGTTCGCAAAGAAATTAATTATATGTTTAATGGCGACGATGCAGGAAATGAAAACCCGGGAGCTTTAGCTAAAAAAGCTGTTGCATTTGAAAAACCTGTAGATTTAACAGCTGCAGGTGCTGGTCAAAAATTATATGATGCATTGATTGAATTTAAAAATACACCAGTAACAGAAGTAATGAAAAAAGGTCGTTTTATTATTAATCGTGCAGCTTTAACTGCTATTGAAAAAATGAAAACAGATGATGGATTCCCATTGTTACGACCATTCACGCAAGCAGAAGGTGGTATTGGTTATCAATTAGTTGGTTATCCAGTTGATTGGACCGATGCAGCAGATAAAAAAGGTGAACCAGATACACCAGTATTATATTTTGGTGATTTTTCTGCTTTCAAAATTCAAGAAGTTATTGGAGCGTTAGAAATTCAAAAATTGGTTGAAAAATTCTCTGGAAAAAATCAAGTTGGGTTCCAAATTTACAACTTGTTAGATGGCCAATTAGTTTACTCACCATTCGAGCCAGCTGTTTATCGTTATGAAATTACAAAACCAGTAGGTGGTTAATGTGAATAACGAAGCTGAAACATTATCTTTAGAAGAAAAATTCAAAGCACATATTCATTTTGAAGAGGGGATGGATGATTCCATGCTCTCTTTTTATTTAAATATGGCAAAAAATTATGTAAAAACTGCAACTGGAGGGCAAGAAGAATATTTAATTTTGATGGTTGCTGGTATTGCTTATGAATATCGTGTTTCAGAAGATGAATTAGATAAGGCGTTGAATGCGATCACGCCATTTATCATCCAAGGAGTGATTCAACATGCCGAAGAGGCAGACGAATAGGTTTCGTTGGAAAGCAGACTTGCTAAATGTAAAAGAAGAAACAGATTCGAACGATAAAGTAGTTACGACCTATAAACTTAATAGGCTTTTATGGTACGAAGATATTGGAGTAACTGCACAAGAAAAATATCTTTCACAGCAAGCCAAAACAGACGTTGTCAGACGGATTAAAGTGAGATTGGATAAATCTATCACAGAAAAGTTTAGCGCTGTTAGAATCGATTCTGTGACCTATAAAATCACTCGTATTTACACAAATATGGATAAACGAGAAATGGAGTTGAGTTTGGCTTATGTTGACTGATTTTGAAACATTTAAAAAGGCACTCTTGGATTCTGGCTATAAAGTTTTTAGAGATCAAGCACCAAAGAATACACCATATCCGTATCTTATTTATTCGTATATTGGAGAAACTCAAAAATGGGCTTCAAATAAATTTATTGTGTCTAAAGGATTATATCAAGTATCGCTTTTTACAAAAGGAATTGAACAAGATTTGAATCCGTTAAAAAAAAGCTTTAAAAATTATAGTATTCATTTTAATGGTTTTTCTTCTATACAAGGAGATGAAAATGATGATACGATTACTAATTTTTATACAGAGGTGACTATTTACAATGAGTAATAACGGATTTTTAGATATGGCTAATCATTTAGGAACGATAGCGGAAGTTACAGAAGAAATAACAAAAGAATCATTAGAAGAAACTGCAAATTTTTATTTGAATAAACTACTTCCTAAAGTCCCTAAATCATTACTTAAAAAGAAACATATGCGAGATCAATTAAAAGTTGAAGTAACTAATGAAGGTGTAGAAGTAGTTTTTGAAGATACAGCTTTTTATTGGCGATTCGCTGAAAATGGAACAGTAAATCAAAAAGCGCAACATTTTGCCAGCGGAACATTTGAACAATATAAAAGTCAAATAGAGATGATTATGACTAAAAAAATAATGAATAAAATGAAAGGATGAATAGCATGTCAAGTATTAGTACGAAAGACAAACAATTATTATATCCAATTGGTATCGATGATTTATTCATTGTAATGTGGATACAATCAGAAACAGTAAGTTCGGGGCCGACATTTGATAGTGAAATTTGGAGATTGCCAAACATTGTAAAATTAGGCATTAAAGGTAATGGTAGCACAAAAGATAAATGGGCTTCTAATAAACTATTTGCACGTGTAAGTCGAGAAACACAGCATGAATTAACATTAGATCACGTGGCTATTCCAATTGCTATTTGGGATAAAATGAAAGGTGCTGTTAGTAAGAATGGTGTTTCTTTTTCAAAATCAACACCTAAAGAAATGCCATATTTTGCGGTAGGTGCTATTGGACCATTATCTAATGGTGAAAAAAGTGCTTTTTGGTATCCAAAAGTTCAACTTGCCATTGCGGAAGAACATGAATTTGAAACAGCAACCGAAGATATGGATATTAAAGATATTTCTTGTACGATGACAGCGACAAGTTTATTAGTTAATGATGTTATTAAATCAGATTATAATTCTGTTCGCTCTAGTGTAACTAATATGACTGTTGAAAAATTCATGAGTAAAGTAATTTATGATGAATCTCAGTTGGAGGATTCTTTACTTGGAGAAAGAGAGAGTGAATAATAATGGCAAAATTACGCGATTTAGTAAATGTAAATATTAATGTTGATTATTTAGAAATACAAGGAGAAAAAATTCCTATTATGTTTTCAATGTCAGCATTAGATTATATTCAAGAAGCTTATGGAAAGCCGTATCCTATTTTTGAAAAAGATTTGAATCAAATGCTACAAAAAGATCAAGTAACGTTACGTGGTAATGAATTAAAAATTATTCGCTCATTGATGTACGGCATGGTGCGAGCTGGTGGTACTGAATGTACGATTAAAGAGCTAGAAGGTGCCATTGCAATTAATGAAATTGTCAGTGCTTATGAAACGGTTATGGATGTTTTCGTGAACGGAAACTTCCAACAAAAAGATTTAGAAACAGTAAAAAAGCAACCGAAAAATCGAAACAAGCGCAGCCAAAATCGAAACAAGCGGAAGAAATAGAAATTCCTTGGGATTTTTATTTAAATGTAGCAATGGACTTGTTTGGTTGGGATATAAATTTTTTTATGAACTGTACGCCAAATTTTTGGTTAAAACAGTTCATTTTTTATTTGCGTAGAAATAATCCTGATGCGTTCGAGTTTGAACAGAATGATAGGATTTATACGATGGATCAAACACCATTTTTTAATTAGAAAGTAGGTGAGAATTTGGCAAAGCATGAATCAGACGTTGTTTTACGATTTAAAATGGATGGACAGGTACAATATGCACAAACTATAAAAGAAATTAATCAAGTGATGAATACCGCAGCAAAAGAGTACAAGGCTCATATTTCAGCATTAGGGAATGATGCTACTGCAACCCAAAAATTAGTAGCTCAACAAAAAAAGCTACAAGTGCAAACAGAAGCAGCTGAAAAACGTACAAAAATGTTACGAAAAGAGTATGAGGAATCGGTAAAAGCAACTGGTGAAAATTCAAAAGAAAGTAAAAAATTATATGATCGTTTGCTACAAGCCGAAACTGCCGAAAATAATTTAAAAAATGCGTTGGACAAAACCAATAAGGAACTTAAAGAGCAAGAAAAAGCTTCAAAATTTGCTGCAGATAATATAAAAAAAATAGGTGAAGCTGGCGAAAAAATTAAAGGAGTAGGTACTAAAATAACTGCAGGTGTGACAGTACCTATTATGGCAATAGGTGGTTTTGCTACTAAGCAAGCAATAGAAGTAGAAACACAATTTGCTAAAGTTTCTACTCTTTTAGATTCAAGTCAAGTTGATTTTCAAAAATATAAAAATGAAATTGCAAAAACTGCAACAGAAATGGGTGTGTCCTTTGAAGAATATTCTGAATCAGTTTATTCAGCTATATCAGCATCAGTTGATCAAGCTGATGCTGTTAATTTTGTGGGTGATGCAGTTAAATTGGCTAAGGGTGGTTTTACTGAAACTGCAACTGCGGTAGATTTATTAACAACAACGATTAATGCATATAATTTAAAAGCTACTGATGCAGGAAAAATTTCAGATTATTTAATTTCTACTCAAAATTTAGGTAAAACAACTGTAAATGAGTTAGCTTCATCTATGGGGAAAGTAATTCCAATAGCTAATGCTAATAATGTAGGGATGAATGAATTATCAACTGCTTATGCTGTTATGACCAAAAATGGTATTGCTACAGCAGAAACTGGAACTATGGTAAAAGCCATGTTAAATGAGTTAGGAAAAACTGGTAGTCAAGCTGATAAAGCTTTGAAAGAGATTGCAGGAAAATCATTTAAACAATTAATGGATGAAGGGAATAATTTATCTGATGTCCTTAATTTGATGAATGAACATGCTCATAAGAATGGTTTAGCATTAAATGATATGTTTGGATCTGTTGAAGCAGGAACTGCAGCACTTACACTTTCAAAAGGTGAGGGTTCTGAATACAATGAAATTTTAAAACAAATTAATGATTCAGCCGGTGCTACTCAAGAAGCTTTTGATAAAATGGATGATACACCAGCACGAAAAATGGAAAAGGCGCAACTAAGAATTGCTGATGCAATGCGACAAGTTGGGGAAGTTGTGATACCTATAGTAGCTGATATTGCAGAAAAAGTTTCTCAATTTGTAACTGCATTTTCAAATTGGTTTGGTTCATTAGATGAAGGTTCAAAACAAACAATATTAATGATAGCTGGTGTTGTTGCTGCTATCGGTCCAGTATTAGTAGTTTTAGGAACACTTGCTAGTTCCATTAGTAGTTTAATTCCAGTTATTGCTTTTATCGCGTCACCAATTGGTTTAGTAATTGCGGCGGTTGCCGCTTGGGTAGCTGCAATCGTAGTTGCATATAATAAAATCGGTTGGTTTAGGGATTTTATCAATACCTCCTTTAAAGTAATTAAAGATATTGTGATTGGTGTATTCAATGTTTTGAAAGATACGACAAAATCTACTTTTGATTTCATCACAGGATTTATTGGTGGTGCCATGGATGGGGCTGCAAAAATTATTGGCGATTACGTAAATGCAATTAAGCGTATTTTTGGCGGTATCGTTGATTTTGTAACGGGAGTATTTACTGGAGACTGGTCAAGAGCGTGGCAAGGTGTTGTTGACATTTTTGGTGGTATTTTTGAAGGCATCGCTGCAGTAGCTAAAGCTCCAATCAATGCCATGATTACGTTAATCAATGGATTTATTGGTGGATTAAACAATATAAAAATACCTAAATGGGTGCCAGGAATTGGCGGTAAAGGATTTCATATTGGAAAAATTCCTTATTTAGCAGAAGGTGGAACTATTCTAAATGGTCAAGCCATTGTTGGTGAAGCTGGTCCTGAACTTTTAACCGCTAAAAACGGCAAGACAACAGTAACTCCATTGTCACCAGAAGAAAAAGCTCGTGGAATTGGTGGTGCTTTGAAAGGTGGTAACACTATTGAACAACATGTTCATATTGGCCAAGTAGATGCAAATAATCCGAGTGAGTTAGATCGAATGAATCGCAAGCTTTATAAAGCAAGTGCGCAAGCTTTCTATGACTTAGGAGGTGTTCCAACGTGATTTTTATGAATCCTGATGAACCCAATTTCATTTGGAAAGATTTGAATGCAGTTCGTGATATGGGGTGTATTATCGAAAATGAGCTGTCAGAGGTTTTACCAAATAAACGATATGAAACGTATTCGATTATCGGAAGAAGTGGTGAATTTAATGAAACGTTCAATGATTATGAACCCTTTGATTATGAAATTGAGGACGTAACTATTCCTTATGAGAATTTAGCGGCAGTCAAAAGATGGTTAACTGGTAAAAGTAAACTTATTACTCACAATGATGAAGATAAATATTTAGATGCTATTTGTACAATGAGTAAACCAACTTCATTCAAAAATGAATGGGGTGTTTTTTATACCTTTAACATTGAATTTAGATGTCAACCGTTCAAAAGAAAAGTAAACGAACAACCAAAAGTGATTAAAACAAAATCAATTGAAATTACTGATCACGGTGATGAAATTGCTTTTCCTTATATCGAAATTAATTCAAAAGGTGGCGATATTACGTTAAACATTGGTAGTAACTCACTAACGATTTTGCGTACACAATCAGGAATCGTCACTATTGATACCGAAAAGGGAAAAGCAATACAAGAAGGAAATCCACTATTTACACGTGATAGTTGGATAAAAACGAATCCTGGTCAAAATACATTAAATATATCAGGAAATTTTATAGAAGCTAAGTTTTGGAATAGGAGCGCGTATTTATGACACAAAATTTTATTTATGCCTATACGGCTATTCCTGAAAATTTAAATGATAACGGAATGGCTTTGCCAGATTGGCAAGATTTACCAGAAATTAACCGTGTGTTAAATGGTGTGTATCGATTCTATGGTAACTATGCAAGAGATGGCCAATATCGCTCGTACTTAAAAAAGGGAAACTTTTTAAAGGCACAAGTTGAAGATGGATCATATCAATACTTTGAGATTTACAATATTAAAAAAAATCTGCAGTCAGTTTCAGTGACAGCAAGACACATTGGTTTTATGGCAAATAAGAATTTCATTATTAATTCATTTACTGCTAACGGAAATGGCACGCAAATTATGAATAATTTAAAGGCTGCATTAACGTTTAAGCAACGGTTTAACTATTTGTCAAATGTCGGTACTACACATCAATTTACAGCAAAACAAGTCGGACCAATTGATGCAATTATTGGTTCTAACAATGGCAACCAAAATTTAACAGGTGTTACTGGTGGAGAATTAGAGATGGATAACTTTAATTTGAAATTAGTAAAACAAATTGGAGCAGATAATGGTTTTAGAATTGATTTTGGAATTAATTTGGAAGCTATAGATGAGGACTATGACGACGAATCAATTATAAACAGTCTTTTTCTTATTGGTGGTGTACCAGACAATGATTATGACCAAGATAAAGAGCCAATCACGTATGGTTTTTTAGAAATTGCTAGTGTAAATGATAGTAATCGAAGAATTGGAAAACGTGAAAATTCGGAATGTAAAACAGTTGATGAGCTTAAAAAATGGGGCCAGTCATTGTTTGATAAAGACCGTATTCATGAACCGAAAGTAACGCACACTATTAGCATGGTAGCATTAGAACACACCTTGGAGTATGAAGACATGTACGAAGAGCTTTCTTCTTTGCATTTTGGTGATGTAGTACATGTGCGAGCAAAAGAAGTCGATATTGAAGTAACGGAGCGCATGGTGGAATATACTTGGTTTCCGACTTTAGGCAAATTTAAAAATATTGTTTTGGGGAATGATTTATCACTTTACACATCAACAGTAAATAATCAAACTCAAGAGCTAAAACAAAAAATTGATAATCGAACAGAAACATTAGTACAAAATGTTTTAAATGCAACGGCATGGATTACTGGAAACAGTGGTGGACATGTCGTTTTTCGTCCAGAAAAGGCCCCGTCTGAAATTCTTATCATGGACAAAAACAAAGTAGCTACCGCAAAACGTGTGTGGCGCTGGAATTTAAATGGTTTGGGTTATTCCTCCAACGGCGTGAATGGTCCGTTCGAACTTGCTATGACTTCTAAGGGAGAAATCGTTGCTGATTTTATTAAAGTGGGCATTATTAACGCGAATGTTTTACAAACAAGCTTTAATAAAGCAACAGACGATGTACTAAAATTAGTAGCTGGTGCTTTGCAAATTTGGAACAATAAGAAAAAAATCATGGAATTGACTAAAAAAGGGATGGAATTTTGGAATGGCTCTAGTCATATTGGGACAATTGGTACGAAAGGAAATCCTTTTCCAGGGGTAGTAGATAAAAATGGAAATCCTGTAGTTTCTGATGGGAATTCATTGCTATTAGTCGCAGATAATCCCCAAAAAATTATTGGTTTGTCTAACCAATCAGGAACAGGACATTTAATTACTGGTCCTACACAGTTTTTTGTTGGAAATAATTTTAACTTTTTTGGTCCGAATGGAAGTAAAGCAATTCTGACAGTTGATCGATTGATTGTGGGCGGCAAAGAAGTTATACCTGGTCAAAATGGTGGTGGCGGTTCTGGAGCTGGAACAGGTGGTTATCCATCAGAAGTTACAAGCGATGCAGATAAATTTGCTTGGGACTTATGGAGTTACCTATTAGCTAACGGATACAGCAAAGCAGCTGCTGCAGGTATCCTTGGAAATGTACAAGGAGAAGTTGGTCCAAGTATGAACCCAGATACCGAACAAATAGGCGGTCCAGCTTACGGATGGGTTCAATGGGACGGTTCAGCATATCCATTGGTAGGCGCACCAACTTGGAATGGCCGAGAATATGTACAACGCTTAATCGCAGCTGCAGGTATCAAACAAGACTATAGGACGTCATTAGCCCAAGCTCAATTAATTAATTGGTGTATGTTCAATGGGCAATGGTTAGGACAAGTAAGTCCATTAACAGTTGATGAATTTAAAGTTGTCAGCTCGCCTAAAACAGCTGCTTATGCGTTTGAATTAAACTTTGAACGTCCAGCTGCAGCACATCCAGAAAGACAAACCTATGCACAAGTATGGTATGACAAATTCAAAGATTTGAAAGCTTCTACTGCAACAGGAAAAGCTGGCATAGAACATTTGGAGACCTTAATGGGCAAATGGCTTGGTAATGGGCAATGTTATGCCGTTCCAGCCGAATATTCTGGTTTTATGGGCGGCTGTGGTTTAGGTGCAGGAACAATTTATGGCTTTTCACATGTAATTGGTGATACATCATCTGCTGCAGATATTGGTGAAGCATATGATTGGAATGCGGTAGGTTGGCGAGTAATCCAAAATCCAACGTATCAAGATTTAGTAGTAGGAGCAATCGTCAATATTAGACGAGGTGGCCAATGGGGAACAGGTTGGACAGTAGACCCAACATATGGTCACACGGGCGTGATTTACGGCTTAAATAACGGACGTATCCAAACGATAGAACAGAATGCCGAGCAAGGACAAATTGTCGCAAAATATGACCGATTATATTTTGCTAATTCTATTCAATCGATTGTTATTCCACCAAAATAACGAGAGGAGGATTTTTCAATGGTTAAATGGCAAGCAACGCTAAGTACAACTGAACCTTACAATTACATTGGGATTCAGAATGTACGACAAGGAAATCGAAACACAGAAGTCTTAGAAGCCATACTAGTTGAAAATGCTTTGCCACTTGATTTAACAGGTTGCGAAGTTTTTTTTGAATCAGTTATTGATAATAAATATCCGATTCAACGAGCAGCAAAAATTGTGAATGCCAAAAAAGGGATTATCCAGTATACCTTTGATGAATATTCTATGCAGTCATTGCATAGACAGGAAGCATACTTCAGTATTCATAAAGGCGACAATCTAATTGGCTCAACGCAGAACTTTTCTTACTTTGTTGTGAATGCTGCTTCTAAAACAGAAGGTGAAATGGGTTCTTATTGGCAGTCCATTGAAGATTTAATAGCAGATATGACTGCTTTTATCAACGAAAATAAGGGCGATTTTACTGATTGGATGAATGCTAGAAAAGATGAGTTCGAAGCGTGGCGAGATGCGCAAAAAACAGATTTCACTTCATGGTTCGAATCAATCAAAGATATTTTAAAAACTGTTGATCCAGGTGGAACAATGCTAGCTGAATTAATGGATGCACGTGTAGACATTCAAGGAGTGCGCCACAATTCAATTTCTGAACGTTTATTGGCAGATATGGAATATTTGTATCAGAAATTAGAAAAACGTTTGTATGCGTTAGAATATGGCGAAATAAGTGACTTGATTATTTTACAAGATGATGCTTTCTCGCTGAATCATGAAACAGAAATTGTTGGAACAGTTGAGTATCCTGCGACCGATGGGGCATTGGTTATCGCAACAGTTGATGATACAAAACAGAACGCTTATGTGTTTGAAAAAGTGGGTGAAATAAGTGGTTAAAGTAAAACGAATGATGGAAACCGAAGAAAATGGCGTGGAACGTCAGTTTTATCCTATTACACATGCATCCGCTGTTCGAGGATTAGAAAAAATTATTGCGGGTCAATCAAAAGTATTATCTGTTAATGGATACACTGGGGCAGTAATTATCACTAAAGCAGATTTAGGCTTAGAAAATGCACTGACAGAACTTCCTTATGCGACAGAAGAAACAGACGGTATTATCACTTCTGAAATGTTTCAACGATTGTCAAATGGCGAGGGAGGCGTGTATATTCTTCCAATCGCTACCACAGACGAACTGGGCGGAATAAAGGTTGGCCAACTGTTAGAAATTGCAGAAGACGGCACGTTGTCTGCGGTAAAACAAACAGATCAAAATTTCACCACTGAACTAAAATTGAAACTGGAAGAACTGAAAAATTATACTGCTGGAGCGAATATCTCTATTTCAGAAGATGGTGTTATTTCAGCAACTGGTGGTGGCGATGGCGGCGGAGTGAATCAACAATATGTTGACCAAAAAGTTCAAGAAGCCATTGACAGAATACCTGATATTACGTTTGAGAGAGTAGGGGAAGTTGAATGACAGATATTGTTAAAGTAAAACAAGGAGGAACACAGGTATTTCCTCAAACACATTGGAATGCCGTAGAAGGGAAACCAGAAGTATTAAAAGGTGAAAAGGGAGACCCAGGTCCACAAGGTCCAAAAGGAGATAAAGGAGACGTTGGTCCGCAAGGTCCAGCAGGGCAAAATGCAACAACGACAGACGTTGCAACCTCAATAAAAAATGGCTTGATGTCTAAAGAAGATAAAACAAAGCTAGATGGATTGCCAGCAATTACGTTTGAAAAGGTAGGGGAAGTGTAATGACAACAACAGATATTGTTCAATTAAAAGAAAAAGGAAAACCAATTTATCTTAAAACACATACTGCCGCAATTGATGGGCTTGAATCGTATCTAAAGAAAATAGATGCGGACAAAGCATATCAAAAAATCACCAAAAAAGAACCGTTGTGGACAGGTGCATGGTATGGCGGAGCTGCAGGAAACGGTAATGTTCCTTCTAAATCGCTATCGGAGTGTGAGAACGGCTGGATTTTCCAATGGCAAGAATATAAAAAAGACGGCACCTTAAACGGTGCATGTTATCACTTTTTCTTAGTACCTAAACAGCATGCGCAGAATCCAGGTTCTGGAGGAGTTATTTTTCTTTTACATGGATACAACGCTAATAGTTTAGTGCGAAAATATTTATATGTTAAGGATACTAAAATTACTGGTAATGATATAAATGCATCATCTAGTGATACGGCTGGTTCAGGCAGTAAAATGTTTGCGTTAAGTGCGATTTATGAATACTAGGAGGAAAGAGAACATGAAAATTTGGATTGATGATATTCAAGGTTATCTAGATGGATATTCCACAATGAAACAACCGAATAAGATTGAACTTGAAGTAGAAAAAGAACCAACAGATTTCTTTAATTATCGTTGGGACGGAACAAGCTTAATATATGATCCTGACAATGTGCCAGAACCAGAGCCAGCACCACCAACCGACATTGAGGTATTACAAGCCGAAAATGCGGAATTAAAACAATTGAATTCAAAACTCATGGTTAATGACGTGAATTTAAAAAAAGAGCTTTCAGAAGTAACGAAGAAAGCAGATAATTTTGCGCAAATTAGTGCAAAATCAATGCTTGCGATTAATCAATTAACCAATCAAGTAAAAGAAATTAACGAAAAATTAGCAGAAGGAGTGGAATAAAATGTTTACATTTGATGACATTAAAATGATGTATGGCTGGGGCTGTTTTACAGATGAACAAGTTGCAGAATTTGTACCACTTTGTATAACAGAAGATGAATTTACAAAAATGACAGGAAAACCGTTTAGCAAAGGCTAAGCGGTTTTTATTATTGGAGGAATTGTTTTGTCAAATGAAATTGTTGTCGCTGTTATAGGATTAGTAGGCAGCACAATTGGCGCGTTTATTGGAGTTGTAGCTAGTGCCAATTTGACAGCTTATAGAATTGAACAGCTAGAAAAGAAAGTAGAAAAACATAATGGGGTAATTGAAAGAACCTTTAAATTAGAAGGTCGAATGCAAGAAGCGGAACATGACATAATAGAATTGAAAGGAGCAAAAAAATGATTCTACCAGATAAGTACTACAAGATTATCAAATGGGGCGTGCTAACAGTGCTACCTGCAAGTTCTGTTTTGGTTGCCACGCTAGGTAAAGCTTATGGATGGCAGCAAACAGATATGGCTGTTTTAACTATTAATGCCATAGCAACTTTTTTAGGAGTAGTAACAGGTGTGTCAGCATATAATTTAAAAGACAAGGAGAAGTAAAAATGAAAAAGAAAATTTTAGTAGGAGCGCTTGTCGCTCTATTTTTTATGCCTTTAAATGTATTTGCTGCAAAAGGTGACCAAGGCGTTGACTGGGCGATTTATCAAGGCGAACAGGGTCGTTTTGGTTATGCACATGATAAATTCGCTATTGCTCAGATTGGTGGCTACAATGCTAGCGGTATTTATGAACAATACACATATAAAACGCAAGTGGCAAGTGCTATTGCACAAGGTAAACGTGCGCATACCTATATTTGGTATGACACTTGGGGAAACATGGACATTGCGAAAACAACGATGGATTATTTCTTGCCACGTATTCAAACGCCTAAAAATTCCATCGTTGCTTTAGACTTTGAGCATGGCGCTAGTTCTGACGTAAACGCAAATACGGAAACAATCCTATATGGTATGCGCCGTATTAAACAAGCAGGATATACACCAATGTATTATTCATACAAGCCTTTTACGTTACAATATGTGGACTATCAGCGAATTATTAAAGAGTTCCCTAATTCTTTATGGATTGCTGCCTATCCTAGCTATGAAGTAACGCCAGAACCATTGTATGCTTATTTCCCAAGTATGGATGGTGTTGGAATTTGGCAATTTACATCCACTTATATTGCTGGTGGGTTAGATGGTAACGTAGACTTAACAGGTATTACTGATAACGGGTATACTGCAATTGACAAACCAGAAACCGAAACTCCAGCAATTGATGCAGGTGAAGAAGTAGAAAATACGCCAAGTTCCGATGTTAAAGTGGGCGACACTGTTAAAGTGAAATTTAGTGTTGATGTTTGGGCAACTGGTGAAGCTATTCCGCAATGGGTAAAAGGAAACAGCTATAAAGTACAAGAAGTAACTGAGAGCAGAGTATTGCTTGAAGGTATCTTGTCATGGATCAGCAAAGGCGATATTGAATTATTGCCAGATGCGGTAACTGTTCCTGATAAACAACCAGAAGCGACTCATGTGGTACAATACGGTGAAACGTTATTCAGCATTGCTTATCAATATGGAACAGACTATCAAGCGTTGGCGGTATTAAATGGATTGACAAATCCAAATCTTATTTATCCTGGTCAAGTTTTGAAAGTAAATGGATCAGTAGTAAGCAACGTTTACACAGTTCAATATGGTGATAATTTATCAAGTATTGCAGCCAAACTCGGTACTACTTATCAAGCCTTAGCTGCATTAAACGGACTATCAAATCCTAACTTGATTTATCCTGGTCAAACATTGAACTATTGATAGTTTTAATATAAAATAAGGATACACTTATTTAAATTCTCTTGAGTCGCCTTCCCAAAGGCGGCTCTTTTTCTAAAAAGCACTTGTAATAAAATATTCGATTTGGTTTAATTATAGTATATAAGTTTACTGTTAAAGGAGAAATAAGTGTGGATTGGAATGAAGGTCCTTGTAGGATAGATACTTTAGAAAATGTTGATTGTATTTTTTCTATTGATGAAAATGGAAACTCTACTTTAAAAAATGCTCATTTGTTTGATGATAATAATAAGTTATTTACTATAACAGGAGTATATATAGAGACTGAATATCACAATTTAATAAGAGATCAATTAATGGAAATTAAAAATAAATATTGGGAAGATGGTCTATTTCAAGGCAAAAGAGTAGTTTTTCATTCAAAAGAAATACGCAAGAAACAAGGTCCATTTAATCCTAAGTTAATTAATTATATTGATTTTAAAAATAAACTTAATGATTTTCTTTCAGGTTTACCAGTAAAAATGTATTCAGCCACTATTGATAAATTTGAGCATAATAATAGATATATAAATCCTTATCCTGTGTATGAATTAGGGGTAGAATTTATTATAGAACGGTTTTGTTTTGATCTTAGAAGAAAAAACAAACAAGGAGTTGTTTTATTGGAATCTAGAGGTTTCAAAGAAGACTGCTTAGTATTAAGTAAATTAAAAAATTTATTAGAATCAGGTAATGATTATAATAGCGAGGATAATTTCTCTTGTATCTCTGGAGTTTATTTTAATCCAAAAAGAACGTCTGATGGGAGACAATCGTATTGGCCACTTGAAATTTCTGATATTCTTTCATATAGGATACATAGATTCATAAGGACAGGAATTGAAGATGAAGATTTTGTATGTATTAAGGACAAGATATTTGGATATCCAGATTTTGAAGGAAAAGGATTAAAAATATTTCCATATAAGGAATTACGGAGTGAAAAAAATGAATGAGTTAGATATTCAAAAAAAGAAACAAGCATTAGATAATTGGGGGGTATCAAAAGAAATCCTTGCCAGAGATTGGTTAGAAATGGAGACAGTTAAAAGAAACCGCCTATTTAGACAAGGCGAAATTGTTATGTGTGAACTTGGTGAAAATATTGGATATGAAATTTGTAAGAGAAGACCCGTATTAATTATTTCAGACGATAGATACAGCAAATATGGGCATGTTGTAGTAATTCCTCTTACTAAAAATACTAGACCATTACACACCCATTATATATTAAAAAAAGAAAAATATGATTTTTTAACTTGGGATTCTTGTGTTAAAACAGAGCAAATTCGAAGTGTTGCTAGTATAAGACTAGAGAATATAATTGGTAAGATTGATTCTTTTGATATGAGAGGCATAAAGAATAGACTAAAATCATTAATTAATATATAATATAGATAGAAGTCAATATTGACATATAAAATATAAATTGATAAAATCTAACTATGTTGTCCATCAAGTCATGGACTTTTGACACTTAAGAGTGGTCTGGGGATATCCCAAACGGATAATTAAGTGGTTTTATTGCCCCTCCTGTCAGGGGCCTTTTTTATTTCTAGGATTTTTTACTCTAGTCGAATGAGCTAACGTCCATAGATGTGAGTTTATATGGTTCATAATGAATCCCTACTTCTCATTGTGAGAAGTAGGGATTTTTTTGTTTATTCGGTATAATTTATATATCTATTCGCTTGCCTTTTTTAATTTTTTGATGTAGATTTTATCTTGTTGTTATAGTCTATTTTGCTAATTTGAATTAAAATGATATTACGTAAACCCTTGTGAGTTCTAGTCTGTCTAAATATGGTGTTGTAGAAAAATTACACCGTGAAACTAAATAATTTAGTTAGACAGAGCCTAGAATCCTTGTTGTGTAAGGGTCTAGGCTTTTTATCTATTGATTCATTACATGTTCATTTGTAGATGGAATGTAGAGGGAGGATTACCCAAGTTTGGCTGAAGGGGACGGTCTCGAAAACCGTTAGGCGAGTAACATCGTGCAAGGGTTCGAATCCCTTATCCTCCGTACCGAGAAGCAGTTGAGTTATTAGTTGCAAATAAAACGACAGAGACGTACACTTAAAGTAGAAAAATACTTAAGAAGAGGTGTCTATTATGTCAAACTATGAAGAAAAAGAAGCGCAAGCATTAGCAAAAATTTCCGACGTTTTGAACAAATTGGATGCAAGTTTAGAAGAGTTGGACTCGCTAGATGAGGATACAAAAAAACATAGTATGAAGAAATGGATTGTTGAAAAAAAAGCCATTCATGAGATTAAAAAAATTGCACACGAAGCTGGTAAGTATGACAAGTATGATGAAAAAGAATTAGAAAAAGAAATGGATCTGTTGGAAAAGTTTATGTAAAAAAGCGCTAGCTTTTGTTCAACAGTTATTTAATTTTGAGTCTAGAATTAATCGTTTTGATTTTTTCTAGGCTTATTTTTTATGAAGTAAGCAAATCGTATCGGGAGAGGTATTGAATTAAGAAATAAAGCATGTATTGATTCAGAAAAAAAGTTGTAGTAAAATGTTCGTCACAACTACTTTTCTTATAATTTCATAGAAGGAAAAGTTGGAATAATGAATTGAGAAGAGTCGATTTTTAGGAGATGATTTTAGGTGACTTTTTATCAATTATTGCAGTTAGATCCATTTATTTTAAAACAAAAAATTCATCAAGCGGACACTAAAAAACAGCGGAGATATTTTTGGCGCGCCTTGTTAATAAGGGATATCTTATTAGTTTCGTTTGCGATTTTATGGGTGTCGACGATTACTTTTTTCTTTGGAAAAGCTGTAGCGCCTTTTTCAATTGTATTATTTTGTTTGCTGTTGAGTATCCGTTTCGTCTCATATGGCTACAGGGAAAAACAGGCCTTGCTTAGTTTAGGAATCGTGTTAACAATTCTAGGTGTTAGTCCACTAATTTCACTGATTTCTGTATCATTTTTACAATGGGGTCTTCATTTTATCTGCTTGCTGGCATTGTTTTTCTTAACTGGTAAAAACCCTAAAATGGGTAATCCTGGCTTGTATACGTTCTCCTACTTATATTTAGTTGGCACGGTTCACTATCAATCGTTTCAGCAATTAGAACAAACTTTCTTTGTATTAGTGTTTGCTTATCTACTTTTAGCTTTTGTTTATCATGTGAAACATAAAAAGTTGGATCAGGAGATTACTTTTATACAGATGGTTAAAGAAAATGGTTTTTTTAATCAAAGAAATATTTGGTTTGGTTATTACGCTTTAGGCATTAGCTTATTACTTTTTATAGGAACGCACCTTCAGATTGACCGCTTTATGTGGGCAACATTTGCTAGTTCGTCATTATTTTCTGGGTATGATACGTTTAAATTGTCTGAACGAGCCAAAGAACGAATAATAGGGGTCGTTATTGGTTCTCTAGTATCGGCTATCTTGTTATTTTATATACCAACGAACCTACTTGGTATTTTAGGAGGACTTTGTTTAGGCTTATGCACATCTTATAAAAGTAAAACGATTTTTAATTGTGTTGGTGCTATCATGGCAGCTTCTATGATATTTGGGCTAGAAACAAGTCTTTACTTAAGAATTTTGTTAAATATGTTGGGGCTAGCTTACGGTTTGCTTTATCATTTTGTCTTTGTAAAAACTATGTCCTATTGCAATCGCAAAGAGTGGCTGAAATTGTCTGAATAAAAGGAGCCTAACATTCTTTCTTGAAAGAATGTTAGGCTCCTTAGACATTTTTGTTTATATTCCATATTATCAAATTATATGCATGCTGTTAATCAATGCCCAACTGCTATATCAAATGTCGCAATTTTTGCTGAGCCAGTCGGTACAAGGTCTAGTTCCACTTCGTCAAACCTATTGCCATCAACTGGTATCCCAAAGTAAATGGTAGATGGTCCAGTTCTACTTTCATAGACTATTATCTATTAGTATACCTAAATTTCTATTTAATTCGTAATGACTGACCAGGATAAAAAACAGAAGTTTCAATGCCTGGATTTAATGCTAATAATTCTTCTAAGGTTAAACCATTTCTTTCGGCTAACTGTCGCCCACCTTCACCACTTCGTACCGTATCGTATATAGGTTGGTCTGATTTAGAATTTTGTATTTGTTCACGAGAATCAGAGTTTTGTGGTGGTTGCTGTTCAGATTGTTCAAAAACTTGTTGAGTTTGATTATTTCTTTCAATTAATTGTTCCAACGTAATATTACCTAGATAAGTGTATATTTGTCCATTAACAGTTAAAGTACCATCATTATTTTTCGTTACTGTTCGGGGCGTATTATTCAAAAGAAACGTCATTATTTGATTACCATTCTCATCCACAGAAAAACTTACATTTTGAAGAGGAACATTCGATTGAGTTATGCTAGTGAGTGTTCCGTCAGCATTTATAAAAAATAAGTTATCACTTTGAGGAATACCCCAACCGCCTATAAAATCAGCTAAGCTAACTTGTGGTAGCGGTTCTTTAGTAGTAGATGAAGAGGTAGATTGGTTTGTTTCAGATGAGACGTTTTGATAATTAGAGCTGGTTTCTTCCGTTTTATCTTTTTGAGTGGAAGAATCAATACTTTTCTTTGTGTAAGGTTTCAAAACTAGTTTTGTTTGGTTATCAGAATTGTTTGTCTTAGTAGGAGTGAAAAGTAGATTTTGCTTTTCTTTTTTTATCTTGTAAGCTACTTCTTTTCCTTCATTTTTCCAACGAATTTGATTGTTTTTTAGATGGTATTTGACTTTGTATTCTATTTTATTTGCAATTTGTTTACCTAATTCTTCGCCTGCTTTTTCCAAATCATTTTTTGCAGTTGATGTGTGTTCATCTGTATTGATTTTGAAAGTAGCGGTATCTTCGCTGAATGATACAATCATTACTACTTCATCAACGTTGGAGTTTACGGCCCACTCGTTTGCCATTAGCTCTTTTGTGGTCACTTTATTTCTGCAAGAAGTAAGGGTCAGTAAGGATAAAAAAACAATCAACCCCAGTAAACTTTTTTTCATTTTTAACTCAATCCTCTTTTCTATTTTACTGTTTTTTTGTATCTTCGAATCTCTCTCAACCCCAGCCAACCACTCGCTGATAACAAGTACCAAAACGGCATAAACTGGATTAGATAGCGAGAGCGGCCGCCTTCAAAGAGCAATAAATACAGAATAGCTCCAATGAAAGCTAATTTCAAAATCGCGTAGTTATTTTTTGAATCTTTTAGAGGGATACTGAACAATAGACCTAGTAATGTGAGTAAATAGAAAAAATGCATATAAATTCGTAGATAGTTACTTTTGGGATTTTGCGGATAATACAGTGACCGCAAGTGTTCTTGCCAACGATTTTTAGAAGGTGTTTCTGGGATTAAATCACCGCCATCCCAACCCCAGTCAAAATCACCATTGGCAGTATTATGACGATTTTTTTGAGCCAGAAAACGGAGATAACCGAAGAATCCTTTATTTTTTAAACGGTCTTGAATCATTTTTATGGTATAAGCTTTTTTGGCTTTTTGTGTAGGCAACTGATTTACTGCTTGTGTATCTGCATCATTGTAACCGCCAGTTCCAGTCAAACCCATCATTACAAAAAGTGTCCAAGGTTTGGCTTGTTCTTTATCGATTTCCGTAATCGTTTGTTTTTCCACAAAAAATTGAAAACTATAATATGCGCTGGCGAAACCAGTCAGTAAAAAGAGAGCAACCACGGTTAATTTTACGATAGACTGTTTGTTCCGATTTACTAAAAGAAGTTGCAGCACTTTGATACAACTAAATGCAATAAAAAAGATAATAGACGAAGGTTTCATTAAAAAACACCAAGCTAAGCCAATTCCAATAAACAGTAATAAACAATATTTTACGAAGGGATGGGAAACTTGGTCAAAAAGGCTATATGCAAAAAAGACTAGGTTGATGAACAATAAGACGGCCGTATCTGTATAAGGCGTGAGTAACCATGGAGACAATCCGAAAGAAAGAAAAAATAAACTGTAAGCAACGAAGGCGGTTAATGGATTAAAGACACGTTTAGAGGCATGATAAAAGAGAAATAAACTGCTATTAATAAACAAGCAATTAACCACTTGCCAACTAAACCAAGTATTGCTCCAGCTCTCTGTTACATCAATGAAACGCAAAAATTTATTCAGGTAATACATCATGAAAAAGAAAAATTCGTTATTGGGGTTTAAAGAAAGTACGATTTTTGAATAATCCTTATTTTCAGTGGTAATACTATGAAAGTTGTCAAAAACATCCCAGCCAATCGGCACAGTAATCTGCCTCAGGAGTAAAAGTTGTAGTAAAAATAAACTGATCAAACTACCAATAATAACCACACGATCATAGGCTTTTATTAAGTGCCAGAGCGCTTGAATCTTAGTGTAAAGAAATTTTTTGTTTTTATAAATAATCAACAATAGAATAATTAATAGAGGAAGTAAAACAAGCAAGTGCTTAGGCTTTTCCCAAAGAATTTTTACCAGCGAATAGGGAGAGTTAATTGCGCCGTAAAAGACAAATAAAATAAAAAAAGTAAAAATATAATTTTCTAGATTCAGAATCCGTTTAAAAGTAGCCATATTTTCTCCTTCCATTTTTTTAGCTAGACTAGTTCTTATTTTATCATAAAGATTTTAAAATAAGAAAAAAGCCCTTCTTTTAAAAGAAAGGCTTAAAACTTTTCCTTACTTCACTTCTTTGTAACGGAAGAAGAAGCGTAAGACGCTATTTTGGCTAGTTGTTGTTAGTTTATCTGTCGGTAAGACTGTTAGTAAGAAGAAAAACAGACTAATCACAAGAGTGAAAAATAAGAAGACGGGACTGCCACCTGTTATCACAGTATCTGTTTGAACATCATATTTCAGTGTTGACATAACAGAGAAAACTTGTGTATAGCTACAGGCAATAGAAAGTAGATATAAAACAAGCACGCCCCAACCTGTCATCCCAGCATCACGATACCGACGGACACACATTGCCCACGTTGGTAATAATAAAGCTAACCATAAAACAAGTGCAAAAAGCATCAACGGTAATAAGTTCCCAAAATCATAGGTTTCAAAATATTCAGCTGCTAAAATTGCTGACACGGCTTTGCCGACAATGGCAATATAAAAAATAAGTGCTAAAATGCTTAATACCAATGTCATCCACCAATAACCAGCACGTGTGGTCCGACCTTTAAAATCAACATATCCACGAAAATAATCTTTAAAAGCTTGTCCAAATGTTACTTTGCCTTTTTCCTCAATTTTAACCATAAAAACACCCCTTTGTATTTAATAAAATGATTATAACGGAAAGTAATAAAATAGGAAAATGCGAATTCGCATATTTTGTGATTTTTTTGATAAATCATATAAAGAGCAGGTTTTATCAAAAAACGGTAAAATAAGAGAAGATATTTTATAATGGAGGAATCATGAATGAAAATCAGTATTAGACATCGCTACATAGCAAAAATTCCAGCATTAGAAGTGACAACAGAAGAGCAAAAAAACGAAGCATTACCTTTAATTGTTTACTATCATGGTTGGCAATCAGCTAAAGAATTATCTTTAACACAAGCAAGAAAATTAGCACACGAGGGGTTTCGGGTCATTTTACCAGATGCCATGAACCATGGAGAAAGAAAAACAGGACCTATTTCCACGATTCCTTCGATTACATTTTGGAGTAGCATTCAATATAATTTAATTGAATTTCCAGTAATTATCCATCATTTTCATAAATTAGGGTTGATTAAAGAAAATTGGATTGGCGTAGGTGGTGTATCCATGGGCGGTATTACTACTAGCGCTCTTATGACCCAACATCCTGAGATTCAAGCTGCTGCTTGCTTAATGGGAACACCCTATCCGGCGCGCTATATTCAGCGAGTGATTCAACGGGCGAAAGAATTTGCTATTTTTGTACCTAAAGACTTGCCACTGTTGCTAAGTTGGGTACATCAATACGATTTATCACAAACGCCAGAAAGACTACAAGAACGACCGATGCTGTTTTGGCATGGAACGGAAGATGAAAAAATTCCCTATGAAGACATGGCTGATTTTGAACAATTAGTGTCTGGGAAAACGTATGCGAGAAATACGCAATTTATAACGGAAATCGGTGAGCGGCATTTAGTGAAAGGAGAAACAATGGATTTGGTTGCTGACTTTTTTAAAGAAGCGTCAAAAACGTTAGAAAAATAACGGGATTTTTCAAAGAGAAAAGGGGAATCAGCTTGTTTTTTAAGAACACTTTCTATAAACTTAACAGAAAAGGGGTTGAAGGTGTACATGGAGAAAAACAAGTTGAGAAAAGTGGGCTTAACTGCCCTAGAATGGCTAAAACAACATCCAGAAATTAAACAACATAAAGAATCAAGTCTCTATGAACAGTTGTTTGCTAGTCAGCAATGGCAACAAGCACAAACAATCGGAATGATTCGGTCGTTACCGCTAGAATTATCAACACAGCCAATTTTCGAGCGGGCCATGCAAGAGAGCAAGCAAGTGGCGGTGCCGCGAACATTTAAAGGAGGCAAAATGCACTTTTATCAAGTCTTTCCAGAGACGGTTTATGACACCAGTGCATTTGGCGTGGAAGAACCTCCGTTAACAGCGGCAGAAATAACAGCTACAGCGATTGATTTATTGATTGTGCCAGGGATTGTTTTCAATCGGGCTGGCTATCGAATAGGCTTCGGCGGTGGTTTTTATGATCGTTATTTGGAACATTTTTCGGGCCATTCATGTAGTTTAGTTTTTAGTGAACAACTCCATGAACAATGGCAACCAGAAGCGTTTGATCAGCCAATCGAACAATTATTTATACAATAGGAGGAATGGAATGAATTATCAAACAGAAATGAAATTGAAACGGCTAAAAAATCAGCCGTTCATTACGTATGCCCTTTTAGGTATTTCAATCATTGTTTTCCTTGGATTGGAATTAACTGGAGGATCAGAAAATATTTTAAACTTAGTTAATTGGGGAGCAATGGTTCGTCCACTGGTAGCTCAAAATCATGAATACTGGCGGTTTATCACGCCAATGTTTCTTCACATTGGGTTTATGCATATTATTTTGAATATGGTTACTCTTTATTATATCGGCGCACAGGTTGAGGCAATTTATGGGCATTGGCGCTATTTGGGAATTTATTTATTGAGTGGGATTGCTGGAAATATCGCCAGTTTTGCCTTTGGGACACCCAACAGTGTCTCAGCGGGTGCTAGTACAGCGCTTTTTGGTTTGTTTGGCGCATTTGTTATTTTAGGACGCCATTTTAGAGACAATCCAGCGATTATGTATATGGTGCAACGCTATTCAATGTTTATTGTGATTAATTTGTTATTTAACTTGTTTAGTAGCTCTGTAGATATGATGGGTCATGTTGGCGGTCTAATCGGTGGACTATTAGTCGCGACGGCTTTTGCTGTTCCAAATCGTGAAGAAGCATTTAATAAGCACGAGCGAATTATGGCCACGTTAATTTTTATTTTTCTTGTCGTAATTTGTCTGTTATTGGGTTTTAAAAAATACGGTTTACCTGTATAATAAGGAAGTGTTTTCGTATGGAAACGTTATATGATGTACAACAACTTTTTAAACAGTTTGGGATGTATATTTATGTCGGTGCACGGATTTATGATATTGAGTTAATGATGATTGAATTAAAAAAATTGTATGAAGGTCAATTGGTAGACCGAGATACGTATTTACAGGCCTGGCATATTTTGCAAAGAGAGCATCGAATAGAAGAATCTAGAGGGAAGCAGAAAGGAATCGACTAAATGGATAAGAAGATTATTGGGATTGATTTAGGTGGAACGACCATCAAATTTGCTATTTTAACAACTGATGGCGTTGTTCAACAAAAATGGAGTATTGAAACGAATATTTTAGAAGATGGCAAGCATATTGTGCCATCAATTATTGAAAGTATTCGTCACCGTATAGATCTTTATAATATGAAAAAAGAAGATTTTGTGGGAATTGGTATGGGAACACCAGGAAGTGTCGACATTGAAAAAGGAACTGTTGTAGGTGCCTATAATTTAAACTGGACGACTGTACAGCCTGTCAAAGAACAAATCGAATCTGCTTTAGGAATTCCGTTTGCATTAGATAATGATGCCAATGTTGCCGCTTTAGGTGAGCGTTGGAAGGGCGCGGGGGAAAACAATCCCGACGTGATTTTTATTACTTTAGGAACAGGTGTTGGCGGAGGCATTGTTGCAGCGGGAGAATTGCTCCACGGTGTTGCTGGCTGTGCTGGTGAAGTTGGGCATGTGACGGTTGATCCTAACGGCTTTGACTGTACCTGTGGGAAACGTGGCTGTTTAGAAACTGTTTCTAGCGCCACTGGTGTCGTTCGTGTTGCACGTCATTTATCAGAAGAGTTTGCAGGTGACTCTGAACTGAAACAAGCGATTGATGATGGACAAGATGTTTCGAGTAAAGATGTTTTTGAATTTGCTGAAAAAGGCGATCATTTTGCTTTAATGGTTGTGGATCGTGTTTGTTTCTATTTAGGCTTAGCCACAGGAAACTTAGGTAACACGTTAAATCCAGATAGCGTGGTTATCGGTGGAGGTGTTTCTGCAGCAGGAGAATTTTTACGTAGTCGTGTAGAAAAATATTTCCAAGAATTTACCTTCCCGCAAGTTCGAAATAGTACAAAAATCAAATTAGCAGAGCTAGGTAATGAGGCCGGCGTCATTGGTGCCGCTTCACTAGCATTACAATTTTCAAAAGAGAAATAGAGAGGGCTTTTTAGAATGAGTATTTTATGGGTAATCAATGGTATTTTGCTAGTTATTGTACTAGCGATGGTATTCAATGAATTATATTTGAAAATTATGGTGAAACGTTCAGCAAAAATGCTGACGGAAGAAGAATTTAAAGAAACAATGCGTAAAGCACAAGTGATTGACGTTCGTGAGAAAGATACATTTGATGCTGGGCATATTTTAGGGGCGCGCAGCATGCCATACAGCATGTTAAAAACAACAATTGGTTCTCTTCGTAAGGATCAACCTGTTTATCTTTATGATCAGAAGAAAGCTTTAAGTATCCGAGCAGCTAATTTATTACGCAAAAATGGCTATACTGATATTTATATTTTAAAAGGCGGCTATGATGGCTGGACTGGGAAAGTGAAAAAGAGAAATAGTTAATAACAAAAAGAGTTGGTCTTCATTGAGACCAACTCTTTTTGTATAGGAAAGTTTAATAGAGATGCTGCTTTTTGTCAGTCCTCACTTTTTGAGCTACAATAAAGAGAAGAGGTGAAGGCAGATGATTCAAATCAAGCGAGCATATGAAGCACCGACAGAGCAAGATGGCTACCGTGTTTTAGTTGACCGTATTTGGCCACGAGGAAAATCCAAGGAATCTGAAAAGTTAGATGAATGGCTCAAAGAAGTGGCCCCAAGTACAGAGCTACGGAAATGGTTTAATCATGAAGTAAATAAATATCCCGAGTTTAAACAAAAATACCAAGAAGAATTGAAACATGAGCCAACTGCCACAGCGTTTAAGCAGTTACAGACGATTGTAAAAAATCAGCCAGTAGTCACGCTGGTCTATGGGGCGAAAGATACAGTGCATAATCAAGCGGTTGTCTTAAAAGAATTATTAGAAAAATAGAGTAGGTGATTGGATGAAAATTGCAATTGTAGGTGCTGGACCCAGAGGCTTATCAGCTGCAGAACGAGTCATTGAATGGGCTCGTAAAACGGAAATAAATGTTCAGCTCACGTTGTTTGATCCATACGGTCCAGGTGGGAAAATTTGGCGAGCAGAGCAACCTAATTATTTATTAATGAACACCGTGATTAGCCAAGTCACTTTATTTACAGATGAATCTTTTAGTGGCGAAGGACCAATTGTCAAGGGCCCCACTCTCTATGAATGGACCCAAGCAGAAGCTGCGCAGTACATTCAACAGCAACAACCCTATAATTATCTTGAGTTGTTGAAAGAATGTCATCGCCTTGGACCGAATGATCACTGCTCGAGGGCTTTTTATGGCATGTACCAAAAATGGTTTTATACGTATTTAGCCACGCGGTGTAACGAACAAACATCGCTGACGTTTTTTAAAGAGCCAGTAACTGCTGTGCGGGCAGGAGAGAATAACTATTATGTGTACACCCAATCCATTGAGTTTACGGCAGACAAAGTAATTTTAGCTTTGGGTCACCAAGAAAATGAATTAACGACTGTTGAACAAGAGCTTGCGGACTACGCCAAGGAGCATCGTTTGTTTTATTCTTCTCCTAAAAATGCGGCGGATGCTTTATTGGCACTTGCCAATATACCCGCAAAACAACCTGTTGTGTTAAAAGGCTTAGGTTTGGCATTTTTTGACTATTTATCTGCCTTGACGATTGGCCGCGGGGGTGTTTTTTCTCGTCAAAATGACCGCTTACGTTATGAACCTTCTGGAAGAGAGCCTATTATTATTGCTGGTTCTGGTCGCGGTTTTCCTTCTCATCCTCGAGGGATTAATCAAAAAGGTTACGGGGAAACCTATCAGCCTGTTTTTTTAACCGAAACGTATTTAGCTGAATGTCGTAAAAAAGGACAGGTTACAGGTGCAGAGTTTTTTGGGTATTTAAAAAAAGAAGTGGAATATGTGTATTACACTTGCTTAATCGAAGAAAAATATCCGCATCTTTCTAAAGAGGCCTTTCAACAGCTGTTTATTCAAACCAAGGGAGCGCCGGAAAGCTTAGCCCACTTTGAAAAACAAGATTGGTTTGATTGGCAAGCGTTAGAACATCCTGAAACAAAGAAAACCACTCATGAAAGTTTTCGTTCGTTTTTACTAGAGTATTTAAAATGGGATATTCAAGAAGCAGAGAAAGGCAATCTTAGCGGTCCTTTGACCACTGCTTTAGACAGTTTAAAAGATTTAAGAGATCAGATTCGCTTTGTTTTGGATGAGGGGTTATTAACGAATGACGAGAGTCAAAAGTGGTTGTGGCATTGGTTTACCCCGTTGAATACCTTTTTGTCAGTGGGACCTTCTGTTGAAAGAACAGAAGAGCTACAGGCGTTAGTTGAACTGGGATTAGTCACGATTCTGGGGCCAGAAATGCGTGTCGAAATGAAAGCGGGTCAATTTATTACTTATGCTAATTTGTTTCCGGAAAATCGGTATAATAGTCACTTTTTAATTGAAGCGCGCATTCCTAAAGTCAATAATGAAAAAAGTTTGAATCCTTTAACGAGGCAGTTGTTAGCCGATAAGCTAGCTACGCTCCATCAACTGGCATTAGCCGATGGTCAAATAGTCAAAACAGGTGCACTCTTGATTGTGCCTGCCACGAATCAAGTCATCACAAAAGATGGACAGGTGGCGACAGGCCTTTTTAGTTGTGGTATTCCAACAGAAGGGATTCATTGGTTAACAGCCGCTGCAGCTCGTCCGGGTGTGGATCCTTGGAATATGCGCGATATGGATCGGATTGCTGCCACTATTTTTAATAGTTAAGAAAAATAGTCAGCTCCTTTGGTAAAAAAGAAAGCATAACAAGTGGTCATCCATCGCTTTGATGGATGACCACTTGTTATGCTTAAGAGAATCAACCAAGCCAGAAGCGCTCCTGTTGATTTCTTGCCGTTAGATTTTTTATCTCAACGTCACAGCTATTTTTTAACGTGCAATACGTTTACGCATCGCTTTTTTACGGTTTTCTTCAATCATATCTTCTTTTTCTTCAATTGGATCAATGACTGTTTTTTTAATAGTTGTAGCCACACCGGCTAAAGCAGCAACTGTGATAGCAGTACCGACTAACATACCTGATACAAATTTTTTCATCGTTCATTCCTTCTTTCAAATTGTATTTGTTTCTATTATGACGGAAAAAAGCAAAAAAATCCAATAGTTACAATGATTTTTCATAAACTCTACGACTAATTTAGAGATTTGTTAAAATTTACCAAGTCTTTTCTGTATTTTTATAGGAAAAATGAATAAGGAGAAATGGCCAAATTAAATCCTGTTTACAAAATGAAATAATTCAGAAGTAAACCTTATTTAATGGTACAATAGAAAAAGAAATTAGGGAGTAAAAGGAGCGTATTTATGTCTATTTTAGTATTAGGCGGCGCAGGCTACATTGGCTCACATGCCGTCGATCAATTAATTTCAAAAGGATATGCCGTTGTTGTTGTTGATAATTTATTAACGGGGCATCGTTCAGCAGTTCATGAACAAGCGACTT